>OBKV01000740.1_pt1 | contig 24003 bp, 27 predicted proteins | sample 1517301 | NCBI WGS metagenome assembly OBKV01 (sample SAMN04571685, study PRJEB22368) | human gut metagenome | biome: human gut; material: stool | host: Homo sapiens | place: Luxembourg | collected 2012-06-29 | reverse complement strand
TTTCTTTATATTATTATACACAAAAATGTACCCAATGTGAAGACACTCTTTTTTTTAGTGTCCACTCCATTGGGTACATTATACTTTCGCTCCTACTCTTTTAAATATCCTATTTTATGCCATTAATAACAAGCAGCTAAGAATTTTCTCTTTGCACATTCCCTACTTCAATACTATTTGCTAATATTAGGCTAGGGATTTCCTTATGTAATATTTTGTATATTACTATATTATTTTCATTTCTTTTTTATAATTTCTAATATATCTTTTAACTTTCTAGTAATAATTGTGCTTGTGATTAGTCATATTTTTATCTATTTCTATTATTATTGTTATCCTCATCATCGCCATATATATCTACTTCATCATCTGGATCAGTAGGTGTGTTTTCTTCTTGATCCTTTGTATTTTCGTTATGTACATTACAAGTTTGAGTTGGTAACATATATGACCAGTCACTTGGTTTTATTGCAGGTACCCCATCTCTTGTAATAAATGATCTTTCTTCTACATTTGGGCAATACTCATTTGCTATAAGATTTGTATCTTTACAAATTCTAACAAGTTTATGAATATTACATGTATCAGTTGGAATTGAATCCTTAGCAACTAAATCTGTACCAGTTTGATCTCCTCTTGGATCTCTTCTACAAGCATCAGTTGCAACTAATCCTGAAACCTTACATAAAGGAGCAGTAGTAACAGTATTTGGTCTTGTAAATTGTTTAACCTCTTGACCTTCACTTATTGCATTTGCAACAACATTAAATAAATAAACTGAAGTATAAGGATAACTACCTATTTTTCTATATCCAATAGATTTAGCACCGTCCTGATAATCATAACCATTCCAACATGCTATTGTATAATATGGTGTATAACCACAGAACCATTGATCTATATCGTTATCAGTATTACCTGTCTTACCAGCAACTGCCATACCATTTTTCATTCTTACATATCCTGCAGCAGTACCAGTTTTAACAACTTCTTCTAAACAACTAGTTAACATGTAAGCTGTTGATTCTTTCATAACAACTTTAGCTGTTGAACTATTGTTATTTAATATTTCTTTACCATCCTTATCAACTACTCTAGTATATAATTTTGGTTCTACATAAACACCTTGATTAGCTATAGTAGCATAAGCATTTGCCATTTCAAGAACAGTTGCACCTTTAGTTAATCCACCTATAGAGAAAGAGTAGCTTTCATCATTCTTTGATGGATTTTCTTCTGCTGTAACTAAGTTCTTAAGTCCCATGTTTTTAGCAAATGTAATTGCATAACTTGGATCTACTTTCATATATGCTCTAACGGCAGGTAGGTTCATAGATTTTGCTATAGCACTTCTTACTGTTACATAACCATTAAAGTAACCATAATAGTTTCCTGGGCCATTTTGTACATTTACAAGTTGTGAATCATCTATACCTGCGCCAGGTGATAATTTTCCAAGTTCAAAGGCTGGACCATATGCACCTATTGGTTTCATACAAGAACCTGGTTGTCTTGGTTCATCAGTTGCTCTATTTAACACTAAAGCTCCTGTTTTTTCGTCAGCACCACCAATTAATCCAACAACATTTCCTGTTGATTGTTCCATTACTACCATAGCAGATTGCATAAATTTACCATCTCTATCTGTATAGAAAAGTCTATCGTTATCATATGCATCATCTATAGCTTTTTGAACTTTTTGATCCATTGGTGTATATATTTTAAGACCGCCACCATATAGTTTTTGTTTTGCAAGTCCTTCATCATAACCCTTTTCTTCCATTAAGTCTTCTAGTACTGCATTATATACCGCATCTACATAATAGCTTTGAACAGCACCAGAACTTGTATTGCTAGCTTTCTTAAATTCAACATTATAATTAACAGCCTCATCATGTTGTTCCTTAGTTATTTTTCCAAGTTCTAACATTTTATTTAAAACAACTTTTTGTCTATCTAATAATTTTTGTTTTTGTTCTTCGCCTGCATACGGATTAGTAGCCTCAGGTGATTGTATTGCGGCTGCTAATATTGCCGATTCAGCCAAATTAATTTCATTTACAGGCTTACCAAAATAAGTTTCAGCTGCAACAGCTACACCATAAGAACTTTCACCTAAGTATATTGTATTAAGATATGCTACTAATATCTCATCTTTATTCATCATTTTCTCTAATGTTAACGCTCTATACCATTCTCTAATTTTTCTAGTCCATGAAGAAGATTTATCATCAGTAACATTCTTTACTAATTGTTGTGTTATTGTACTACCACCGAAATTAGATTTTCCACCATTTAATATATACGTTACAATGGCACCTAAAGTTCTTTTTACGTCAACACCTTTATGACTATAAAATCTTTCATCTTCAATTGAAACAACTGCATCAACTAAAGTTTGTGGTAAGTCTTTGTATTCAACAAGTACTCTGTTTTCAAGTCCAGAAAAAGTGCCTATTTGATTTCCATCTTTATCATAAACAAAAGATGTTAAAGAATAACTTTGGATATCTTCTAAATCCACACTATCTGTTTTATCTATTATTCCTGTAACAACACCTAAAACTATACCTGCACCTACTATAAATAATGCTAATAACACAAATAGGCATATTCTAAATATTTTCCATCCTTTTTTATGATTTTTCTTCTTTTTCTTAGAATTTTGATCACCATTATTTATTAGATCTTTATCTACCTTTCTTACTTTTCTTACCTTTGAAGTATCGTTTCTTTTTTGTTTATTTGTTTTTTTCTCCATTTTTTCACCTCTAATATACTTAAAGATATCATTTACCAATTATAAAATATGTCTTGAAACTCAGCTCTGATACTAAGACTTATTTTTAAAGCCTTTTTTACCTTCTCCATTATTTCTGTATCAAACTCACCTATTTTTTCTTTTAGCCTTGATTTATCCAAAGTTCTAACTTGTTCTGTTAAAATTATAGAATTTTTAGGTAAACCGTATTTTTCTTTTAAAACTGGTATATGAGTAGGTAACATTGGCTTTTTTTGAGTAGTTATTGCAACTACTATAACTGTTGGACTAAATTTATTTCCCAAATTGTTTTGCACAATTAATACTGGTCTTATTCCATCTTGTTCACTACCAACAACTGGACTTAAGTCAGCATAGAAAATATCTCCTCTTTTAATTACCAAAATTATCCCCTACTTCCATATATTATACACTAAATTTAAGAAAAAGCAAATATTTTTTCGTCAAAATCCGCATTTATATCAAATTTAGTAAATATTATATCAGCCCAAGTTTTACCATCTACAGTATATACAATATACTCAAGTGGCATAAGGCTATCTTTATCTAAGACTAATTCAAATGATGAAATTTTCATTCCAGAATATGTAATTTCTTTATAATCATTACATATCTTGCAATTACTATCAGAATTATTATTTAAAATGATGCTATAATTTACTTTATTATCTATCTCTTCAACTTTTATCTTACAGCAATCTCCTTTGTTATCTGTATTATTAGCATCAGCAATTCGTTTAAATAACTCTAAAAATGTGGATATACTTGCTACATTTTTCCTATCTATAATATAATCATTTAACTTCATATAATTTAACTGTGAATCTGACTTAATAGATAACGAATTATTTGCTATTATATATGTAAAATTAATTCCATCATTATTTGTTTCTATTCTAAAATTATAATCATCATCAGATTTTTTGTTATACCATTCTTTCATATAATATCTATTTTGGTTTTTATTACTATATACATTTAATTCATATTCTGCATAATATGAATTTAAATTTATAAAATCCTCTTTATTAATTTTTACTATTTCATCAGATATAGTAAATACAGATGCAAAAGTTATAACTATTAAGGATATCGCTATAACTATTGCAATAGAAATTACAATCCATAATCTTTTATTTTTACATAAATCTAATACATACATATAATCTCCCCTATAAATATACTAATATATATGTTTAATGATATTTATATATGAAGAAAACGACATTAACTTACATTATCATTTATTCCTACTATTTATATTACACATAATTTTACAAGTAATATTTAAATAATTTATAAATATAATTAAGTAAGAATGGTGATTAATTATGTATATGATTCTTACGAAAAAAAATATTGTTTTTATTATACTTTCATTAGCACTTATAATTGGATTTACTTTTGCATGTAAACATTTCATATCGGCTTCCAAAAATACGAATTGGGGATTATCTTTTAAAAAGCAAGGTGAAAGACCAACTGGTAATGCAACACCCGAATATTTAAAAGAATTTAATTCATATTTTATAGCTCCAGAGGGTAACAAAAAAATATATATAACATTTGATGCTGGTTATGAGGCAGGATATACACCTAAAATACTAGGAGTTTTAGAAAAACATAATGTAAAAGCTACTTTCTTTATAGTTGGAACTTTAATGAAATCAAATCCAGAATTAATAAAACAAATAGATGAAAAAGGACATATTGTTGCTAATCATTCTATGCATCATCCAAATATGTCAAAAATGTCTACGATGGAAGATTTTAAAAAGGAAATTGAACCCGTTGAAGAACTATATAAAGAGATTACTGGTAAAGACATGAAAAAATTTTATAGACCGCCACAAGGGATTTTTAGTGAAACGAATTTAAAAATAGCAAACGAACTTGGGTATAAAACTATATTTTGGAGTTTGGCATATGTAGATTGGCATAAAGATAAACAGCCTTCAAAGGAAGAGGCATTAAATAAAATAATGTCAAGAATACATGATGGTGCAATTATATTATTACATAGTACTTCAAAAACAAATTCAGAAATACTTGATGAACTTCTTACAAAAATTGAAGAACAAGGGTATACATTTGGAACATTAGAAGAATTATAATAATTCTTCTTTTACAATTGTGCTTACTTTTTATCATTTTGTAGCACAATTGTAAATATATCGTATGTAATTTTATAAAATATAAAAAAATAGTATGTAAATTGGAATAATCCAAAGTTACATACTATTTTATTTTTCGTTAGTTAAAAAGTTATATTCTGCTCTTTTGTTAATTCATCGTTAATATATTATGTAATGCAGTGTTTTTGTATCCTTGAAGTTTAAAAGTTGTAGATCTTATTTTTAATTTTCATATAATATTTTATTTACTTCAGATATTGAAGTAATTACTTCCTTAAACTTTATATTTTTTGCATATTGATACTTTTGTGAATACAATTCCCATAAGTTTTCTAAAAAATCACTTTTTCCTATCTCAGTAATAACTTTACTTGTACTTTGTAAATCTGTATTTCTTTTATAAAATGTTTTTTCAATAGCAATTTTTAAATTTTCTTTTGAAAATTCTTTATATTTCATTAAATAGTACAAATCATAATAATCTTTCATTCTACTATTTAATATCCCCTTTGATATTACTGTTTGAAACTTTTCTGCTATAATACTTTCTATATTATAAGCCATTATCTTTAAACTTCTATTTTCAAACATCATTTTATAATCATATTCTATCTCTCTTGGCGTAATTAAATCACCAGTTGCAACATCTATACTTAAATTTATTCTAAGATTGTCAAATCTTGCTAGTAAATAATATTTTAATCCACCATAGTCATCCTCTTCTCGTATTGGTTTAGAATTTTTTACTTCAAACTTTACACCATCACCTATTTCTATATTTAGGATTTCGTTTAACACTTCATATAATTTTTCATCTGTTAAACTTATACCTTTTATACAAGTATCCATATCCATTGTAGTTCTGGTATCTATCCCCATTATTGAAGATAATAGCATTCCACCTTTTAAAATAAAATTATTTTTATATTTTGAAATAGATAATCTTTCTAGTATTCTTTCAAACATATAATTTTGTAATATTTCATTTACTGTAACATTATACTTTACTGCTAAAGTTCTTGATTTATCTATTAAACTTCTAGCATTTTTAATCATATAATTGCCTCCATATAATTTTTAACCATATCATATATATCCATTTTTTTCGCATATTCAAACATTTTACTTGCACTAAATTCTTTACTCTTAATACATTTTTTTATAGCTTTATTTCTTATCTCAATATCTAAACTATCTTTATCTTTTATAATGTCACATAACGTTCTTTCTAAATTATATATTTTTACTTTCATTCCTTGTGATGATTTTTTTTCTATAACCCCCAAATCATATAGTTTTTTATTAACTTTATATACATTCACTAAATCTTTGAATCTATGAGGATTATATTCCCTATATACTGTAACATCCATTTTCATTGGAGTTCTTTCTGTCATTTCATAAAAATATAGAGCTGTATTATGAGAAAATATAGCTTTAGGATATTTTAATTGAAATAAATAATATTCATCATATTTAAAATCTTTTGTTACATATATTCCTCTATTAATTCTTTCAATAGTCCCTTCTTTCTCCATTTTTGATAAATATCCCCTAGATATTCCACTTTTCTCTAATTGTATAGGGGTTATTATCCCGTTATTTTTTCTCATTATTTTTAAAATTTTATCGTCCATACTATTCCCCTCTTTTACATTCGTGCTTACATTTTATCATTTTGTAGCACAATTGTAAATATATTGTATGTAATTTAATAAAATATATTTAAAAAATAGTATGTAAATTGGAATAATCCAAAGTTACATACTATTTTATTTTTTGTTAGTTAAAAAGTTATATTCTGCTCTTTTGTTAACTTATCATTTATGTATATATGTAATGTCGCCTTCTCATAACCTTGAAGTTCAAAAGTTGTAGATTTTGTTTCAGGATCAAAAGATTCTGTATATACAGTATTAGTAGCACCACCATCAACACTTGCAGTTACTTTTACATTTATTTTTTCTACATCTAAAGGTGTTCCTCCTTGTAATTCAAGTAAATCTAAAGTTATCTTCTTAGTTATAACTAGTCTATTTACAGTTATCTCTACTAAAGTTCCCTCTTTTAAAGATTGATTTTGTGGATAGCTTTGAGCTATAACAACCCCATTACTCTTTGTATTATCTTCACCATACTTTACACTAACAGTAAGTTTTAGTCCCTCTAATGTTTCCCTTGCTTGTTGTTCAGTTTGGCCAAGTACTGAAGGCATTACAACATCTTCTTTTCCATCACCTTTGCTTACGCTTAGTTTAATTGTACTTCCATATGGTAAACTTTCTCCTGCTTTTTTATCTTGTGATATAACAATACCAGCCGTTACCTTTTCATTTATTACTTCTTCTATATCAAGAACAAAACCTAAAGTATCTTGTAATTCATATCTTGCAATTTTAATATCTTTTCCTTCAACGTCGGTAACTTCAACCATTCTTGGTCCTTTACTTACAACAACATAGATTTTTTTATCAGTTGTTTTTGTACCTTTTTCTGGTGTTTGTGATATAATATATCCCTCTGGTATATCAGTGTTATATTCTTCACTATCTTGTAATATTTCTATGTTTTGTGATTTATACATTTCGACCATTTCATTGAAATTCTTATTTACTAAATTTGGTACTTCTATTTCAACATTTTGAGGATTATTATTCCCACTATTTAATTTAATAATAATAACTGCTGCTATAGCAATAATTACAACTGCTATTATTGCAGATATAATTATTATTTTCTTCTTTCTTTTTTTCTTTTGCTCTGGAGTTAATTCCTTTTCTTCTTCATCATCACCTTGATTTTCTTCTTTTGAAGATCTATCTTTTGATGTAGAAACATTTGCTGCTCTTGCCTGTCTTGTTCTTAAATTAGGTACTTTATTTGCTGTATCCACATTAGACAATACAGGTATAACTTGTGTAGCACCAGCTTCAACAAAAGATTCTGGTCTTTCAATAAGAGCATTTGGTTTTAAAAGTGCTTGTGATATATCTTGTAATAGTTCTGTAGCAGATTGATATCTTGTAGCAGTGCTTTTTTGCATTGCTTTAAGTATAATTTGATTTAATGCAGGTGATATATTTGGATTAACAAGTATCGGTTCAATAGGCTCTTCTTGTATTTGTTTTAATGCAACTGATACTGGTGAATCACCATCAAAAGGAAGCTTACCAGTAGCCATTTCATACATAACAATACCTAAAGAATACAAGTCTGATTTTTCATCAATATATCCACCTTTTGCATGCTCTGGCGAAAAATAATGTACAGAACCGACAGTACTGCCAAAACTAGTTATTGTTGCACTACTTGTAGTTGTTATCTTTGCTATCCCAAAATCAGTAACTTTTGCTACCATATTTTGATTTAATACTATATTATGTGGCTTTATATCCCTATGAATTATATGAGCCTTATGTGCTGCTTCTAAAGCTGATGCTATTTGTGCAGCAATTTTTAAAGTAAGATCATTTGAAAGAGCTCCATGTTCTTCAATATAATCTTTTAAAGTTTTTGTCTCTAATAATTCCATAACTATATAATTTATATTGCCTTCATCTTCATGCCCAACATCATATACGGATACAATGTTTGGATGTGTTAGTGCTGCAGCAGATTGAGCTTCAGTTTTAAATCTCTTTACAAAAGTTTCATCTTTAGCGTATTCAGGTTTTAAGACTTTTATTGCAACAAAACGGTTTAATAATTTACATCTTGCCTTATACACATATGCCATTCCACCTTCGCCTATTTTTTCTAATATTTCATATCTTGAAGATAATACTCTACCAATTAAATCCATAATCATTTTCTCCTTTTTATAGTTCTATAACTATAGCAGTAATGTTATCGATACCGCCATTATTGTTCGCTGTATCAATTATTTTATCAGCTAAATCATCTAAACTATTTTTTTCAAACAAGTTTAACAATTCATCTGTAGAAATAGTATTAGTAACTCCGTCAGAACAAAGTAACAAATATCCACTTTTTACGTCTAATGTTTTTACTTCGGCTGATATATTTTTTACTATTCCAACTGCTTTTGTTAAAACATGTTTCTGAGGATGAGTTTTTGCTTCTTCCTCTGTTATAACTTTTGTTTTTATTAATTCATTTACATATGTGTCATCAATTGTAACTTGTTCTATACGAGAATCTTTTGGTGAAATATAATATATTCTACTATCACCTACTGATAAGTAAAACAACTTATTTTTTACTTGCAACACTACAACAATTGTAGTTCCCATTCCTTTATATCTTTCATCCGTTTTCTCTATTTTATAAATCTCATCGTTTGCAAGCAAAAGAGAAACATTTAATATGTTTTTTATTTTTTGCTCACTAGCATTTACTAATACTTTTTTGCTTTCTTCAATATAGCTAGAAACTTTCTTTACAAGTACATTACTTGCAATTTCGCCACCTTCGTAGCCACCAAGTCCATCTGCTACTATAAATAAAGCTAAATCTTTATCAAATATTTTTGCAAAAAAACTATCTTCATTATTTTTCCTTTTTTTGCCGACATCTGTTTTAGCTACAAATCTCATTAATTCACCTCAAATTATATATATATTATATCAAAAGTCAAATAAATTTCAATACTTATTATAAATTCTTATCTATATATTTTTTTCTTAATTGTCCACAAGCTGCATCAATATCAGAACCTAGTTCACGTCTAACAGTTGTAACTATACCACATGAGTTTAAAGTATTCATAAAACTTTCTATTGACTTTTCAGTTGCCTTTTTATATTCTTTTTCTTTTATTTCATTAACTGGAATTAGATTAACATGAGCAATCATTCCTCTTAATAGTTTAACAAGTCCCATAGCATCTTCATATGTATCATTTTTACCATATATAAGTGCATACTCAAAACTAATTCTTCTTCCTGTTACTTTAATATAATATCTACATGCGTCTAGTATTTCTTTTATACTATATCTATTTGCAATTGGCATTATTTCTTTTCTTTTTTCATCAGTTGTTGCATGAAGAGAAATAGACAAAGTGCATTGTATATTCTCATCTGCAAGTTTGTATATATTAGGAACTAAACCACAAGTAGATAAACTTATATGTCTTGCTCCAATATTTAATCCCATTGGATGATTTATTAATTTTATTGATCTTATAACATTATCATAGTTATCTAAGGGTTCACCTATTCCCATATATACAATGTTTGATATTCTTTCTTTTGTATATCTTTGTACTGTTTGTATTTGTCCTTCTATTTCACTTCCAGTTAAACTTCTTTCAAAACCTTCTTTTGTAGATGCACAAAATTTACAACCCATTTTACATCCAACTTGAGTAGATACACAAATTGTATTACCATGATTATATCTCATAAATACAGATTCTATCGCACAATTATCTTGTAATTTAATTAAAAACTTCATTGTACCATCTTTTTTTGATACTTGTGCTTCAATTATATCCATATTTAATATATATGCAGAAGCTTTAAGTTTTTCCCTTAAAGATTTAGAAATATCTGTCATTTCATCAAAACTTGTAACTCCAATCTTATGAAGCCATTTATATATCTGTTTTGCGTGAAATTTCTTTTCACCTATTTTTTCTATATATTCTTCTAGTTCTTCTAATAATAAATCGTTTATATTTATTTTATTTTCCATTTTCTCACCTAACATATTAATAATACTACAAAATACCCTTTTTTTCAAGTAAATATACATAGAAAATAATATATATATAATATAACATAAGCCACTTCAAAAAATTGAAGTGACTTTTTATTAATTTAAAGCATTTACTAATTTTTTAAAAAGATTTCCTCTCTCCTCAAAATTCTTATACATATCAAAAGATGCACTAGCTGGAGACATTGCAACAATATCACCAGATTTAGCTATAGAATTTGCATATTCTACACAACTTTTTAAATTATCAAACCTTTTAATATCTATTTTTTCATTATTATTGTTATTATTTAATTCTTTTTTAACTGCATTTTCTATTTTATCAGAAGTATCACCAACAAGTATTAAAGATTTTACCTTTTCTAAAATACATTCTCCCATAACATCATAATCTATATGTTTATCATAACCGCCTGCAATAAGAATAATTTTCTTATCAAAAGCTTTTAATCCTGCCATTGTACGAGTAGGTGTGCTAGCTATAGAATCATTATACCATTTAACGCCATTTATTTCTTTAATAAATTCCATTCTATGCTCTACTCCACTAAACTCCTTTATAACTTCAACTATATTTTCTACTTTTACTAATCCCCATACCACTGTTATTGCAGTACATATATCTGCAACATTATGCATTCCTATAAGTTTCATATATGAAATAGGACAAATTTCAATATCCTTTCCATCTTCACTATAATAAAATTTATTGTTTTTGCAATATGCTCCATTTTCAACTTTTTCTTTTATACTAAATTTTCGTATAATTCCATTTTTATTTGTAATTTTTGCGAGTTGTTCATTTTTCTTGGTATACATATCATCTTCATTAAATACTACGATATCATTTTCTTTTTCAAATAAAAATATCTTTGTTTTGGCAGATATATATTCCTCATAGCTTCTATGATAATTTAAATGATTTGGTGATATATTAGTTATAGCTGAAATATTTGGGCTTTGTTTCATAGTCATAAGCTGAAAACTGCTTAATTCTAAAACTACTATATCATCTTTTTTTATATTATCAATTTCAGCAAATAGTGGTATTCCTATATTTCCACCAAGCCAAACTTTATATCCTGCTTTTTCTAAAAATTTTGAAACTATAGTAGTAGTTGTTGTCTTACCATCACTACCAGTTATTCCAATAGTTTTACAAGGACATAATTCCATAAAAAGTTCTATCTCTGATGTAAGTACTACTCCACTTTTTTGAGCATCTTCTATTTCCTTTATAAAAGGTTGAATCCCCGGTGAACGTAATATATAGTCCATATCATTTAAATTTTTTAGGTTATCTTCTCCTAACATAAAAGTTATATTATTAAGCTTTTTTAATCTTTCATCAATTTGTGTCTTTATATCATGTGCATATATAATAGCACCTAATCTATGTAAATATTCGATAGCTGGTATATTACTAATACCAAGACCTAATACTGCGACTTTTTTTCCGTTTATATTACTTTTAAATTCTTCTAATTTAGTATTCATATTACCCCAATCTCCTTTTAGTTATATTATATGATAAAAACTTTCATAATTCAATAACTAAAAGAACTTTTTAAAAATTTGATGAAATATTTGTCGTATTTATATTAACAATATTATTTTAAATATTTAATTTATTATAATATAACTGAATAAAACTAAATAATTTGGGTATAATAATTAGAAACAAATATGTTTAAATGTATCTTTGTATAAATTCATAAATGATTTTTAAATTTCAAGATAAAAACATTTTTGAGGCTTTTTACCCTACGTTTTACTACAAATGTGCTATGTAAAAACATAATTAATATTGATATAATAAAAAAAGGTGATAAATATGACAAATAATTTAAAAAGCAATGAACTATTAACGTTTGGAAATAATGTTAAAAATTACAGATTGCTAAAAGGCTTAACTCAAGAACAACTTGCTGAATCAATATCTATCTCTACTGTGCAACTTGGTAGAATTGAAAGTGGCAAGAATGCTTGTACTATTCAAATGGTGCTAAAGCTATGTGCAGCACTACTTGTTACACCAAATGATTTATTTTATGGTATAAATAGTATACCTTCTAGCAATGATGTAAATGCGTCTTTTAATAGTTTCATTAACACACATGATATACATAGTAAAGAAACTAGACAATTTTTAAAACATATATTAGATTATTTTCCTATCAAAGATTTACAAAGTAAAGACTTTGAATCTTTTAACATACCTAAAAAGGCTAGAAAAAAATAATTATTATGTTCAATATAATTATATTACAACTAAATGTTAAAAAATGTCGAATTTTGTAAAAAAGTAAAAAATAATTTCATTGTTTTTTATTAATCAATTTACATTTGCATATCTATGTAACTAAAACAAAAGACTACATCTTTTTAGATGTAGCCTTTAACATGCCTATAAACTAATTCTAGTATGATATGAAAGATATTTTAAATACTATAACCAGCTTCTTAAATTCTTTTTTAATACTCTCTTTTAATGGTTTAGTCTCTCCCTGTTATCTCAACCTCATTAAGATCACCAGCATAATCATATGATATACAACAAGTTCCCTCTTTACATCCTGCCTTATTACCTTCTGAAGAGATATTTACCTTTATACTTTCTAGCCTACATGTTGAATCATCAATACAATTGTGAAGACAATCTGTAACTCCACACATAATTTTTTGAGAGCATTTTGTATTTTTTTCTGACATTTAAATCATCTCCCAATTTTATTATCTGTAATATAACTAACTTTTATAATGTAAATTTTTTGAAAAATAAAATATTATTGTAATTATATGAAAAAAGCCTCTTTAAAATAGAGGCTCTTTATGTTATTTTTCAACATGTTCTACTGTTTTAGCTATCACTTCATTTTTGTTTTGTTTAGAATTTTGTTTTGATTTATTCTTTGCTTTTTTACTCATTATTATCACCCAGTAATAGTATGTGAAAATAATAATCTTTTATTCTATATTTCTAAATTATTATTTTTATTTAGCATTAATTCAATTGCTTTTTGTGATAAATCAATACATCTAGAAATTTGTTCTTGCATTAATTTTCTTTTCTTCTTTCCAAATAAAGTACCTTTCATTTCATAATATAACACAGAATAATTTTCTTTAGCAGTTATAAATTCCTTAGTATTACAAGTATCAATATTTTGAGGTCCTTTTATTTCACATTCTCCAAGTAATTCTATTGCTCCATCATTTTTTACTTTAAATAATAATTTTCTATCAACAAATAGAAGAGATCTTTTATCATGTAAAGTATTTAAAATTAATATTTCATCCTTATATGGATAAACTTCTAATAGCCTTTCAAATTCGCCTAAATCTTCTTTAGTTTCTCCAATTTTTCCATCAACAACATATTTTAAACATTCTAACATTTTTTCTGCTCTTCTATCTGTAAGCATATTCCCGCCTCCATAATATAATTATAACATATATAAAGATTTAATGAAACAAATTTTATTAAATTATTTTTTTGTTTTTACATTTTTAATACTATCTCTTAATTTTCTATGATAAGTAATAGTAAATCTATGAACTTCATCTTGTAAAAAAGTTAAAAAATTAAGTATATTTTTATGATTAGTTAAATCTATTTCTTCTCCATTAGAATCGATTAACCCTCTTGTTCTATGTTTATCATTTTTAACCATACCATATAAATTTGTCTCTTCATCTGCTTCTTTAAAAGCTTGCTTTACGGCTGACATTTGAGTTTTACCACCATCAAGAAATATAACATCAGGAAGTGGCCACTCTTTTACATGTTTTAGTCTTCTTGATATAATTTCGTACATACACTTAGGATCATCTTGAGTTTGTGTACTTTTTATTTTAAATTTCCTATACATCTTTTTATTTAATTTTCCATCTTCAAACCTTATCATACATCCAACAATATATTCATTTCTTAGATTAGATATATCATAACATTCTATTGTATCTAAACCTTGAGAAAAACCTAAAAGTTCAGCTAAATCTTCCATAACATTATTTTTCTTATCTTCTATGTTGATATTAATGTTATTTTCAACCATTTTAATAAGATTAGACTTTTCTCCTCTTTTTGGACAAAATACTTCTAATTTTATCTCTTTACTTTTAAAGTAATCATTTAAAAGGTTTACTTTTTCATCTTCTAAATTAATATATACTTTTTTAGGCATATCTTCATTTTCTAGATAATATCTAGTTACAATTTGTACTAATGTATCTTCTAGTTCATTTTTCTCAAAATCATTTATTTCAATATTATCATTAAGTACTACTTTATAATTCCTTATTTTAAATATTTGTATATATAATGTAGAATTATTAGCAACATATCCAAATATATCTGTACTATTTTCATTTAAGTTTGAAACATTTTGTTTTTCTTTTAATTTATCTATATTCTCAATTCTTTCCTTTAAAATCTGAGCCTTTTCAAAATCAAGCTTTTCTATACATTCATCAATTTCCTTTTTTAAAATATCTTTAATTTCTGAATTTTTTCCTTGTAAAAATAACACAATTTGATTTATCATATTTCTATATTGTTCTAAATTAATATCATTTATACATGGTCCTAAACATCTTCCAATATGATAGTATAAACATGGTGCTTTTAGTTTCTTTTTTTCCAAATTAACTTTACACCTTTTAACAGGAAATATTTGCTTTATTGCAAGTAAAGCTTGTCTCATAGCACCAACATTAGTATATGGACCAAAATACATAGCACCATCTTTTTTCATCTTTCTTGTTACTATTATAGTTGGATAAGTTTCTTTTAAATTAATTCTAATGTATGGATATGTTTTATCATCTTTTAGCATTACATTAAACTTAGGATTATTTTCTTTAATATAGTTACATTCTAAAGCCAAGGCCTCAACTTCATTATTTGTCACTATATATGATATATCTCTAATTAATGTAACCATTTTTTCAATTCTTGGCGTCTTATTATTTTTTTGAAAATATTGACGTACTCTTTTTCTTAAAGAAATAGCTTTTCCAACATATATTATTTTACCATTTTCATCTCGCATCATGTATATTCCAGGGTTGTATGGTAAATTAGAAACTATATTTTTTACATGTTCTGTTGGATAACTCATAATAATCCTCCTTATATACAGCAAAAGAGGGTCATATATACCCCCTTCATTATACAATTTTAATTAATTACTCAGCCTCGTTATATTTTTCAATAATAGCGTTTTGTATCATCTCTCTTGTTTCAGTGTTTATTGGATGAGCAATATCTTTGAATTCTCCGTTTGGAGTTTTTTTGCTAGGCATAGCTATAAATAATCCTTTATCACTTTCGATAACTTTGATGTCATGTATAACAAAAACTTCGTCAATTGTTATAGATGCTATAGCTTTCATCCTATTTTGAGAATTAATTTTTTTAACTCTAACGTCTGTTATTTGCATATTAGTACACCGCCTTCCCTAAACGTATATCTATATTATTGCACAATAAATTTTCAAAGTCAATACCTTGTTTACAATAAAATCCAATTTTTTCACAATATTCCAGTATTCGACAATACTCGACAAAAATACTAATTACATATATAATATACGTGTTCTTTTTATTTCAAATTCAATATTTTCATCGATAAACTCTTTATAACCAGATAAAACAAATTCTGGTTTTAAATTAGTTCTAGAGCCAGTCGCAACTGTTATTTCAAGTTTTCCATCTAATGTAAACTCATAATTTATAATTTGTGTTTTTACATCGATTCTCTCCATCCTATTTTTAGATTTCTTTAGTACCAATATATTTCTTTGAGATAAATATTTTTCCATATCTCTTTGGTATTTTGCTTTTATATTTTCAATTTCTTTTAAGTTCTTACCTTCTAATTTTTCTTTTGGGTATATAAAAGTTATAAGGTAAGTAGCAGCATAAACTCTAGACATTAGAGCTTTTTCATTTAAATCAACATATTCTGCTGAAAGTATTGTAATTCCACTTGGTAAAACTTTATTTAACTCTTTTATAAAATAAGGTGGATCTAACTCTTCTGTTAAAACTATATCAAATATCTCACCTGTGCTTTCAATCCCAACAGATAATGGATGTGCAAATGTTATTTCTGGTCTTGGATTAAATCCTTTAGAATATTCTACTGATATTCCTGCCCTTATTAGTGCTTGCTGAATCACTTTTAAAGTGTCTAGATGAGATAAATATATTGCTTCTTTTGATTTACTATATGTAACACGTAATTTTTCCATTTTTTTCACCTCAACCTGTTACGATTATACCACACATTTGCACAAAAAGCAAAAATTTGTCTAAAAAAAACACAAAATAAATAATTATATAACACTAAAAAAATCGTTGATTACAATTGTAATTTCAACGATTTTTATTTTAGAAGGCTATCTATTTATTTTAAACATATTCATATCTTTTGTATATAATCCATGTATTGCATTTTTTAACATCTTTGCTCCAATAGCACTATATAATATCCCATTACTTCCAAATCCAAGATTGCAAAAACAATTTGGCATATTAGGAATTTCATCAATTATTGGTAAATTATCTTTAGTACTCACAAATGTTGAACTATATGTATAGTCTATAGGGATATTATCTTGAGTATTAAATATTCTTAACATTGAATTATACAATCTTTTGTATTTATCTGATGAAAAATTCTCCATATATTTATCATCCATAAATCTAGGTGTATACTTAGCATTTTCGCCACTAAATATAATTCTACCATTATTATCAAATCTTATATAATGGTATGGATCTAAACTATCTCTTGCTGTAAAATTAATTTTTCTATCACTTAAGTATTCTTGATCTATAAGTGGTTTTGATACAAGTGTAAAAGTTTTGTATAAGTCTACATTTATATTTCCTAAATATTTTAATGTATCTATACCAGAAGTAAAAATAACATTTCCTGCAGTTATTTTAAAATCATTATTTGTTCTACATTCAACAAAATCATACATTGGTGTACATTTTTTAACTTCTGTATTTTCATATATTCTAACATTTTTAAAAGTAGATAAATATTCAAAAAGTCCTTGTGTAAACATATATGGATTTATAATTCCACTAGCATTTTTTGTAAGAATTGCACTAGATACATTTAATATATTATGTGAATCTAATAATGCTGCATCAAACCCAGCCTTTTTTCTTACTTCAAATTCTTTTGACATATTTGATTTTTGCATATATTTATTTGTAAAATATATAGCATCTTGTCTTTTATACCCTGTGTTTTTATCAAATTCTTTATCTATTTCTTCAATTATATCTATACCATTTAAACATAATTTATATATTCTTTCTGCACCTTTTACACCTAAAATTTTCTCTAGTTTATACATATCCATATCAGACTGATATTCTAAAATAGCTGGTGCTGTTAATGTTGTTCCATATCCTATTATATTTTTTTCTACTACAGTTACTTTAACTCCTTCTTTAGCTAAGAAATATGTAGTAAGTGCACCTGTTATACCTCCACCTATAACTAATACTTCTGTAGATATATCATTTGTTAAATATGGATATATTTTTTGTATTTTTGTTTTCTTTTTCCAATATATTTCACCATCTGTTTTTTGCACAAAATTCACCTCTTTTTAGTATTTTTAACCTTTTTTGGTAAATTTATACATAAAGTTTTATTTGAATAAATTATATTTTTTTACACAAAATAAAAATGAGGTGAAAAATATGTATATCTCAAGAAAAAGATTGCTAATTATGTCAATAACGATACTAATGATGTTATTACTTTCAAAAATTTTTGGCTATGCTAGCAACACATTTGATACAAAATTTGGTACTTTAACTGAAAGAGTAAATTTTAGAAAAACTGCAAATACAGAAAGTTCAAGTATTATCCGTACATTACCTCAAAATACCAAAGTAAAATTAGTAGGTGATATTGATAACTTTTATATAGCTTTTTTAGACAATAATGAAGTAGGACTTATATCAAAAGATTATACTAATATAAACGAAAACTCGATTGATATATTTGAAGCATATAAAAAACTTGATAAATTTATGGCTGAAGTAATTAACAACGGTACTAATTTAAGAGGTGGCCCAGGAACAAATTATTCTATTTATTCTACTTTACCACTAGGTGTAAAAGTTCAAGTTATTGGTAGTATTAATGATTGGTATCTAGTAATAACATCAAATAATACGGTCGGAATGATAAGACAAGATTTACTAAAGAAATCTGAAAACGAAGAAAATAATAATAATACTTCATCTACGTTGCCAAACACAGCTGAAACTGTATTAAGCCTAATCAATGAAGAAAGAAAAGCACAAGGTATCACACCTTTGCAAATAGATGATTTATTAAATAGTACAGCTCAAACAAAAGCAACTGATATGGTTAAAAATAACTATTTTTCACATGAGTCTCCAACTTATGGTTCACCTTTTGAAATGATGCAAAATGCAGGTATTACATATAGAACAGCAGGTGAAAATATAGCCGGGAACCCAAGTGTTGAAAATGCTGTTAAATCATGGCTTGCATCTGAGTCACATAAACAAAACCTTTTATCAAACGCATACAACTATATTGGCATAGGCATTGAAGAAAGTCCTGCCTATGGTTATGTTATTGTTGCAATGTTCATTGGTAGATGAACAAACTAGAGATGTATAATTAAGTTTATGCATCTCTAGTTATATATATAAGGGCTATATTAACTTGAATTCTTTATCAGTCAATAGAAAAAGAGAATCTTTTTCGTAAGTTGAAGAAAGAAGTATCCTTTCTTCATTATTTAATAATATAGTTTTATAAAAATATTTTAAATTTGACTTATAACTAGTACCATGAGTTATTTCTTCTAAAACTATAACATCTACTATCTTACCTACTACATATTTGCTTTCCTTAAAAGTTAATTTAGAGTTTTCTTCATTTTCAACATATACTTTATTTTCTCCAAATGATACTCTTAGCGTTATTTCCTTATCATTTGGATTAGTTTTCTTATCTGTTATTATTCCTTCATTATTAGCGTAAAACTTAACATCTTTAAATTCTATGTCAAATATAAATTTACAATATTCAGTATCATTTTTTTCTTTATATGTAAAGGCCTTCATTACTTTTTTCATTATTTTTTCCTCCTTATCAACTTATATATACATATAATAACACAAGGAGTGTGTCGAAAAATGTAAAAAAAGCGAAACGTGTCGATTTTTTTTACATTTTATTAACTTTTAATATCATTTATAATACTTTTAGTAGTACGATATCCTAAATTTGCATACATATTTATATAATTCGACTCAAACATATTACATGAAGGAATAGAAAGAGAAATATTAAAGTCAGAATTTTTTACTTCTTCTTTATTTATTTCATCTCCCATTATATCAAGACTTTTTAATACAACACTTAACATACAATTTTCTTTATTACTTTTGTTATTATTAAAAGTTACTCCTATTACTTTATCAGCACCTAAAGCCTTTAATATTGAAACTGGTGTATTTAATCTAACACCTCCGTCAACTAAATTATAACCTTTATATCTTTTAGGTGAAAATATAGCTGGATAACTGCAACTTGCCCTTACAATTGAAGATATATTTCCTGAATATTCATAATTAACATTATTAAAACATTTTAAATCAGGATCTATTTTTATTACTTCTTTACTAATAAAATAAATTATCTTACCACTGTTTATATCTACTGTTGGTATAGCAAGTGGCATTTTTATTTGTTTTATATTATATATTTTTTTCATTCCACAAGTATGTCTTATTACCATTTCTATATTTTCCCCATTTGCAAGAGATACATCTCTACTAATTGTATTATAAAAGTTAGTAACAAGTCTCATCAATACTTTTTTATCAAAACTAATTATTTGTTTGCAATACATGTTAAATAAAGTTAGAATACTGTTTGGACTATAGCCAGCCGCATATAATGTTGCTACTATACTTCCACTACTTGTTCCAGATATGTAATCAACTTTTATATTTTCTTCTTCTAAAGCTTGTAATACACCTATATGTGCAGCTCCTTTTACAAATCCACCACTAAGTGCAAGACCAATGGACATAGTACACCTCCAAAATTATATTAGTGTATTATATGTATAAAGTAGAATATATGTGTTTTGTAAGTATATAATGTTTTCTTTAATTATGTAAATACACTAAAATATAACTTTTTTCATTTAATATATTAAATAAAAAATATTTCTTGAAAGGAGGCAATGACTTGATAAATCTAATAAGTGCTTTTTTATTTAGTTTTTCAGCAAATCTAGATAATATAGCAATTGGAGTTTCATATGGTGTAAAAAATATACATATAACTATATGCAAAAATATAATTATATCCTTTTTTACTAGTATTTTTACTTTTTTCTCTATGTTTCTAGGTAATTATTTTGCAATGTTTTTATCAGAAAATTTAGCAAATAAAATTGGTGCTACTTTATTAATAATTCTAGGAACATATTCGCTATTTAAAGAAGTTATAAAAAGAAAAAAAACAATTAATAATTTAGATAATAAAAATAGTAGTATTAAATTTATTGGATTAAAAGAAACTGTAAGTTTAATACTTATTCTTTCTATAAACAATATAGCTGCAGGGGTTGCTGCAAGTGTTGCTGGTATTAATATTATATTTACTTTTATTTTTACATTTATATTTAGTTTTTTGTTTTTAGTACTTGGAAATAGAATTGGAAAAAAAGCAATTAGTAATAATTTTATAGAAAAATATTCAAATATAATATCATCTTTAGTATTAATATTTATTGGTTTAATTGAAATATAATATCCTGTAAACTCTTTTTTGAATATAACATGATGTAAAATCATATAATTTTTAAAGGAGAGTGATAAATTATGAACCCATTTGACTTAAAACCAATGAAAATTGATGACAGTATAATGAACTGGAAGGAAATGTATCCTTGTTCATATAATAAATGTGATGTAAACCCATATACTAAAACTCGTATTATTCTTATGAATGGAACTGAGTTTGAGGCTAACTCATTCTCACATCAATTTTCCAGACATTGTAATGATAATGACCTTCGTAGAGAAATAGCTTTAACAAGAAGAATTGAACAACAACAACAAAAAAAGATACAAGATTTAAAACCAATAAATGAAAATATACTTGAAACTACCATATCTTATGAACAACTTGCAGTTGATTTAACAGCAAGACTGGCACAAAATGAGCCAGATGAATATGTAAAAAAGGCTCTAGATTTTGCATTACTTGAAGATTTTGATCATTTATATAGATACAGTGATTTACTCGAAATGGAATATAAAATATTACCAGAAAAATTAGTTGGTAGATATACTGAAATAATGCCTGGAAGACCTACTATTTCACATCATAGACATCCTTTCGATTCAATAAGAAGGCATATAAATAAAGATGCATCACTTATAACAAAACTTAATATAAATATAATAACTGCTGCAGAACAACAAACAATGAACTATTATATGAATATTGGAGGGTTTTATACTTCTGATCTTGGAAGAAGATTATATCAAGAAATCGGAATGGTTGAAGAAGAACATGTTTCTCAATATGAAAGTTTAAAAAATACTAATGAAACTTGGTTAGAAAGATTATTAATGCATGAATATACTGAATGTTACCTATATTATTCTTGTCTTAATGATGAAACTGATCCATATATAAAAAAGATATGGGAAATGTTTTTTGAATTTGAAGTAGCACATCTTCATAAAGCATGTGAACTTTTAAATAAGTATGAAAATAAACAATGGCAAGAAGTTATACCAAATGGAGAATTTCCAAAACTTCTTTTGCTTGGCCCAAATATAGAATATGTTCGTAATATATTAAAAAATACTGTTAATTGTACTGCTGTAAGAGAAGAATATGCTTCAGTTAATGAATTACCAATGGATTTTGATTTCTTTAAATATCAAGAAATTGTTAATAATAATGTTTGCTGTGTTCCTTCACATAATGTAATTGAACAATATATTTGTAAAAATGGTATAGATTATAGATTTGAAGTAGCACCAAACCCTATAATTAAGTTACAAGATCGTATGTGTGATAATGTATGTGTAGGAAGAGAACCACTTTGCTAAATGCTAAAAGGTAAGCTTTTTAGGCTTACCTTTTAATTATTTACAAGAAAACTTATTTCATATATAAAAAATAATATAAATACAATCACATGTATAACTATATCAAATATTATTATTCTTTTTAAGTTTTTTATATTATTTCTTTTAATTTTAATTATTAAGAATATTCTAAATAAGAATTCAAATATAACAAATAAAATCATATATCCAAAAGGACAAAGAATATATGATGGATCTTCAAATACTTGTTTTATATTTGCAATATACCCTGTTCCACCACAAAGAGGACAATCCTTACCTGTTACTTTTTTATATACACATGTTGTAAGTATTGGAGAAATATGCGACATTAATTTTGCAAAAATAGGGAAAAAAATTACATATATTGACAATAACAACATAGTTATATTTAAATACATGTAATTTTTAATATTTCTTTTTTTACTAATCAATATTATATATTCCAATCATAATCTTCCATATTGTCTTGTAATTGATTATTTATTTCTTGTTGTAATGTTTGATCACTAAAAGCTACTCCAAAAATCCTATTATAGCTGGAAAATATGCTATCGCTCCACATAATGGAATAAAACCAACTATTATAGAAATGATTCCTAAAATTAATGCTGCAACTCCCATACAAAACTCCTCCTTACATACTTATATTATATACTATACAAATAATAATGTCAATTACAAATAACATTATTTTTGCTATAGAAATTAAAATTTTACAAAAATTAATTAAGGTATATACTCTTTACATTTTTCTTCTAAAAGTTTAAAATTACAGCATCTTATTTTTATATTCTTTGGTAATTTATCATTAATATAAAGATTATATAATTTAAAAGATTTACTTTTTATTTGTCTATAATGGGCATTTAACCAATCTAATTGTTCAATTAACATTTTTTGATATTTTTGTTCTGATTCATTAAAAGCTGGTTTATTTAAATTTACTATAGCATAATTATTTTCTCTAACTGGTATCATATTATTAAAGTTTACTGCGCCTAACTCTCCATCTTTTATTTTAAGAAAGTCTATAGTAGCTTTCATAGTTTTATGTTTTGGTTTTGGACTAGATAAAGGTGCAAAATATTCACAGTTTTCAATTTTAAATAATATACCAATAAATGGTCTTAATTCTTTTTTATTTTTATACATATAATAAAAACACATAAAGATTAGAGGTTATTCCCCTAATCTTTATCTTTTTTAAGTTCCAATTTATGGCTGGA
>OBKV01000722.1_pt1 | contig 24385 bp, 15 predicted proteins | sample 1517301 | NCBI WGS metagenome assembly OBKV01 (sample SAMN04571685, study PRJEB22368) | human gut metagenome | biome: human gut; material: stool | host: Homo sapiens | place: Luxembourg | collected 2012-06-29 | reverse complement strand
AACGAAGAAATAAAGTTATATAAACTTAAATATCAGAGAGTTATAAATTATTCAGTAAACACTAACTAATCTGATAAACAAAAATAGATTTCTTATAAACAGGACAAAAGATTTCTTATAAACAAGACAAGAGAATGAAAAAGATTATCACATATAGCATCATCGCATTGCTGCAGGCGTCTGTAGCGTTTGCACAGGTCTCTCAGAAGCCAAAACTTCAGAAGCGGGAGAAGTATGAATGGGAGGGAGAAATTCCTACCTACGTGGAGCAACTGAAGAAGGAACTGACCTATCCGATGGCTTGGGGCAACAGTCCTATCAGAAACTTCAAGAAGTGGAAGAAGGCGGCAAGAGAGAAGGTATTCGAATGCATGATGACGCCTCCGAAGGCGGCTGCGGCTTGGGATATGGAAGTGCTCGGTGAGGAACAGAGAGACGGATATAAGGCGCAGAAAATCGCCTTCAATATCAACGCCTATTCCCGCATTACGGCTTATCTCCTGATTCCGGATGGAGAAGCAGAGAAGATTTTGAATGCAGAAGCAGGGAAGAACTCGAATGCAGAAGTTGGATTGCAGCTTTCTGCCCAGAATAAGAAAGCGGGGAAATTTCCTGCCGTAGTGGCGCTCCACGACCATGGTGCCCATCTCTTTATCGGAAAGGAGAAGATGATTCGACCTTTCTTTACAAAGGAAGAATGGGGAGAAAACAAGGATATTTCTGAAGCAAAAACGGAAGCGCAGAATGAAAGAAAAGAAGCGCTGGGAGAAAGAAAGGGAGAGCTGAAAGAAAACAAGGAAGAATCAACTGCAAATATAAAGGGAGAGAACGAGAGACGGAAGAAGCAGGCGCTCTGTCAGGAGATTTTGGATGATGCAGATGCTTGGGTCAATCAGCTTTATGATGGTCAGTATGTGGGCGATTACCTGGCGAAGCACGGTTATGTGGTGCTCTCGATTGATGCGACGATGTGGGGAGAACGAGGCCGAAAGGAGGGCGTGGATAGAAATAAATACGATCTCATCGCCGGCAATATGATGATGCTGGGGCGTGACCTCTCTGCCTTTATGACTTACGACGATATGGCCAGTACCGAGTTCCTGACTTCGCTGCCGATGGTGGATGCGAAGCGTATCGGATGCGTGGGCTGTTCGATGGGAGCCTATCGCTCGTGGATGCTCTCGGCTTTATCGGATAGAATCAGGGTGGGTGCTTCCATCTGCTGGATGATTACCACCGATGCTCAGCTTACCAGGCGTTTTGGCAGAAAGGAGAATGGTGGTTTTGCGAATTGCTTTCCTGGATTGCGCCAGTATCTCGACTATCCCCATATCGCTTCCCTCGCCTGTCCGAAACCGATGCTCTTCATCAATGGCACAAAAGACAAGCTTTTCCCAGTGCCCGGCGTAAAGGATGCTTTCGCCGAAATGCACAAGGTTTGGAAGAGTCAGGGGGCTGATAATCTGCTGGATACGGAGCTTTGGGATATTCCTCATTCCTGCGGACTGAAGGCGCAGGAGAAAATGCTGGAGTTTTTGGATAAGAATCTGAAATAGGGAAAATATCAAAAGTCCACTACGCTAACCCCTTAAAAAATGCCGTTAGCGTAGTGAACTTTTTGAATATACGAAATCAATCTTTACCACAATTCTTCAGGCGACAAGTCCTTGTCCTTTCTGCCCATCAGATAGTAATCGGCAAGGAACTGGATATTGGCCTGAGTAATCTTCAGACCCTCTTCCTTCACATATCGGCTGGTGAAGATGTTGGCATCAGGAAGCATTCCCTTTTCTATCAGCTTGCAAACAATCTCGTAAGGGAAAGGAAGACCGTTGCCGGAGATGATATTGAAACTGTCCTCTGCTGCACGCTCGGCATTGTAGTATGGGTTTTCAGGCGAAGCGATGCAATGGGCGGTTCCGAAGCTGATGTTGATGCCCGTATAAGGACTTCCGTACACGATGATTCCCTTTTCGTATTTCTGAGGGAAACTGATGTTGGAAGGCAGTTCGAAACCGATATTCTTCAGGAATTCCTTCATCGTCTTGATATTCTCAATGAACACAAACTTGTCTCCATAGCCATTCTGCTTGAGCAGATTGTAGTCGTGGATGCTCTTCTTGTGTTTCTGGACATTTCTTTCAGCCTCTATCTGAGCCTTGTTGTCTTCATAAGTAGGATCGAGGAGAGCACCGGTTTGCCACCAGTCTCCACCAAATCGGAAGAGATTGCATACGAGCACATTCTCGCCGCTGAGGAAGGAAGAAGCATCCCCAATATTGGTAGATTCCTTGAGCACTCTGATGAGGCTTCCTTCTTCTGCCTTCTCCTGATTCTCCTTTGATGTCTTCTCCGGATCATCTTCCTCCTCATACAAATCCTTCAGATAGAAGAAATTCTCATCCTCTTTCATCATTCTGAAGGCTCTGGTTCCCTTGTAATCGATGTCCGTCCAGAGTTTGTGGGCAGGATGATGCTCGCTGATCTTGGCAAGCCATTCAGCAGAGGTGAGAGCCAGAAGATTGTTGCGACTGTTCATCGTGTGCTCTATCTGGATGGAGTAGGCGATGACTTCATTGAAGCCCTGTGGAGAGCGGGCGAGCTTTTCGAGGTCGAACTGCAGGCGCTTGAGATTGTTGATGTTGAAGAAGCAGTTGTAGTGGAACCATGCCAGCACGTCTCTGTATTCCAGGAACTTGTCTTCTGCTGTAGGCAACTCGCAGAGGAATTCACGCAGGCGCTCGTTTTCCGGTGCAGTTTCATACTCCTTGTCGAGAAGATTATACACCAGTTTGGCAGCCAGTTCTATCGTACTGAAGAGGAAAGGTACGGCCTCCTGGATGTAGGCACTCTGCTGGTAATGGTGCCAGCACAGGAACTTGATGTCGGAGATGTTGATCTCGTCCGGATCGTATGGCGCATCATCTACATTGAGAGAGTTCTTGACAAACTCCTTTTCGTTCTCATAGAAAGGGATGTATGAACCATATCGCTTCTTGCATTCAGCGGTGAAAGTCTTCCAGATACAAGTACCGGAGAGCACGTCCTCAAAATATCCGGCGATGCAGAGGGCGAGCTGCTTGGCATCTTCCACGTCTTTGAACTGATGCGTGAAGCAGGCATCATCGAGGGCGTGGTATATTTTATTGGATAACTCCGTATAATATTGATCCACTTCATTAGGTTTCTCGTATGGATGCATTGCCATCCATTCTTGAGTGAAAATTATTTTTTTCATATCATTCGATTGTTTGTTATTTCGTGCAAAGGTAATGAAATAATGGAGAAATCTGCAAGAAATTCAAAGTTTTTTCGTAACTTTGCACCCGAATTTAGGCAATCTTAATAAAACTATACGGTTGCCGCAAGCGTTTTAGAAGGATTTTGCACCCTAATTCATGGCTGGGAGGGTGAATTCGGCCTTCTATTTGATTATACATGAATTAAGGTTAAAAGATTTGAAGACATTTGAAGAATTGGGCGTGAGCGAAGAGATTCGCCGTGCCATCGAAGAGCTTGGATTTGAGAATCCAATGCCAGTTCAGGAAGAAGTAATCCCATATTTGCTTGGTAATAAGAACGACGTGATTGCGTTGGCGCAGACGGGTACGGGTAAAACCGCATCCTATGGTATTCCTGTCATCCAGAAAACCGATGCAGATAGCAAGCAGACACAGGCTATCATCCTCAGTCCTACTCGTGAGCTCTGCCTCCAGATAGCAGACGATTTGAACAGTTTTGCCAAGTACATCGACGGTTTGCATATTGCCGCAGTTTATGGCGGTACCGACATCGGAAGCCAGATTCGCACCCTGAAGCATGGTGTGCAGATTATCGTGGCTACCCCTGGCCGTCTGCTCGATTTGATTAATCGTGGCGTGGCTCAGTTGGAGCACGTGAACAACGTGGTGCTTGATGAGGCTGACGAGATGCTGAACATGGGCTTCTCTGAGAGCATCAATGCCATCTTTGAGAACGTTCCGGAAGATAGAAACACTCTGCTCTTCTCGGCTACCATGAGCAAGGACATCGAGAAGATTGCCCTCAACTACCTGCACGACCACAAGGAAATCGTAGTGGGTTCGCGCAACGAGGGTGCTGAGCATGTAAACCATATCTACTATCTGGTAAATGCCAAGGACAAGTATCTCGCCCTGAAGCGTGTGGTGGATTTCTATCCACGCATCTTTGCAATTATCTTCTGCCGCACCAAGCTGGAGACTCAGGATATTGCAGATAAGCTGATTAAGGATGGTTATAATGCAGAGGCGCTGCACGGCGACTTGAGTCAGCAGCAGCGTGACCTCACCATGCAGAAGTTCCGCAACCATACCGTTCAGTTCCTGGTGGCTACCGATGTGGCTGCCCGTGGTCTGGACGTAGAGGATCTGACTCACGTTATCAACTATGGTTTGCCTGATGATGTGGCAAGTTACACCCACCGAAGCGGCCGTACCGGTCGTGCCGGAAAGAAGGGAACATCCATCTCTATCATCCATACCAGAGAGAAGTTCAAGGTTCGCCAAATTGAGAAGCAGATTGGCAAGGAGTTCGTGGACGGCGTTTTGCCAACCCCAGAGGAAATCTGCAAGAAGCAGCTCTTCAAGACCATGGACGACATCATGAAGACCGATGTGGACGAGGATCAGATTGAACCATACATGGCAGAAATCAACCGCCAGTTTGAGTACATCGACAAGGAGGACATCATCAAGAAGATGGTGACCATCACCTTCGGTAAGTTCCTGGATTACTACAAAAGTGCTCCAGAGATTGTGAAGCCAGAGAGTGGCAAGGGTTCACGTAGCGGAGAAGGTCGTGGAAGCCGTGGCGAAGGCCGTGGTAAGGTTTCCAATGGTCGCAGAAAGCATGAGACAGAGGCTGGTTTCAAGAGACTGTTCATCAACCTGGGTAAGGCTGATGGTTTCTATCCGGGCGAAATCATGCAGTATCTGAACAAGCACGTGAAGGGTCGCCAGGAGGTGGGTCACATCGACCTGCTGAGTAAGTTTGCCTACATCGAGGTGCCTGAGGAGGATGCGAAGCGCGTGATGAAGGCATTGAACGGTACTGAGTACAAGGGCAGAACCGTAAGATGTAACGATGCTGATGAGGAAGGTCATGGCAGAGCAGCCCGTGGCGGACGTGATGCTGAGAGCCGTGGCGGTCGTTCTTCAGAAAGAGGCGGACGCAGCCGCAGAGGTTCTTCTGATGATGCAAGAGACTCTCGTGATTCTCGTGGAAAGGGAGGACGTGGAAGCCGTGGCGAATCTCGTGGCGGAAGAAAGTCACGCAGCCAGGAGGATACAGGCGATTGGCGCCAGTTCTTCCAGAACAACGACAACGTGAAGTTCAAGGGCGAGGTGCCAAACTTCGAGGAAGAAGGTTGGGCTCGCCGCAGACCTAAGAAGAAGTAAAGCATAGCATGATGAAGTAAAGTAAATCATGTGGCTATAGTTATCATAGTAAAGAGCATTCTTTCTTGTTAATCAAGGAAGGGTGCTCAAGTCGTGAGGAACTTGTCAAGATGGTTTCTGCACAAAAGTTTGACAAAAATCAAAATGTGACGATTCTTGCTTGGAACATCCCAATTTTGTATATGGTTTTTACGCAGAAAATCCGTAACTTTGTAGTCTTGGTTTTTATCAGGCCTGTTAAGAAGACGTACAATGCTGAATTTATTTCTCAGATATGCATGGAACATATATTAAGAAAATGCAGAAAACTATTGTAGGTAGGGGTGTGCGAGCACCGGGTGATGTGGCTTTTCATAATGTCCAAAACACTCAATACGAAACAGGACCATTGTTTTCAGTAAATAATGATTGGCTTGTGAAAAATGTCAAGTTGCGTGTGCAGAAATGCTCTTTTGCATATTGTACAATTCGTTTAATTGTCTATGAAATTATAGGCACGCAATTTGTCCCGATTCAGCATCGACCAATCTACATACAGGTGTCTAAAATCTCTAATAAAAAAGATTTTTCTGCATTGGTAGAAGAACCTTTAAAACTGAAACATAATCATAAATATTATATTGGTGTAGCTGTTATGGCAAGTAGTGGAAATGGTGAAATACATTTCCCTGCTTATTTTAAGAAGGGATGTGTGAGAAATCTGTGTACAGATAGAAAAAAGAATTTTCCTGTAACATTGGGACTTTCTGTTTATGGAATGCTGGCAGGACACCATTTAGACAAATAAACATGGGTAGTCATAAAAATGATTCTACTTGCATTTACAGTGACTTTTTCTTTGTAAATCATATTTTGCGGTAAAAATACAGCAATTTCTTTGGTAAATTGCGGTGTTTTTACCGCAATTTTTGTATATTTGCAGCCGTAAACATCAAATAAGGCAAGAAATATGGAATTATTGAAGCAACTTTCAGACAATCTTATCAAGCGTACCGATACTCGATACCTACGATATATGTATCATCAGATTCCTTGGTCGAATCGGATGACGGCCCTTGTTGGACCTCGTGGAGTCGGCAAGACAACACTTCTTTTGCAGTATATCAAATTGAATCTTCAGATGAAAGACACACTCTACGTGAGTGCGGAATCCATCTATTTCGCTAATCATACTCTCTTTGAAACTGCAATGAAGTTTAGCCAACTTGGAGGCAAGCATCTTTTTATCGATGAAATACATAAATATAAGGGATGGGCTACAGAACTTAAGATGATATACGATAATCTGCCAACCTTGCAAGTGGTATTTACCGGTTCTTCTGTGCTTGATATTTATAAAGGTACAGCAGATTTAAGCCGACGAGTACTGGTCTTTACGATGCAAGGCCTGTCTTTTCGTGAATACATCGGTATGGAAAAGGGCATAGACATTCCTGTCTCTACATTGGAACAAATCGTAAATAATGAAGTCGTGTTGCCGGAGGAGATAGAGCATCCGTTGGCATTATTTCATGAATATCTGCGCAAGGGTTACTATCCTTTTTCAAAGGATGAGGGCTATAGGATGCGACTGAATCAAGTGGTGAGTATGACTTTGGAGACGGATATTCCACAATATGCCAATTATACGGTGAAGGTGTCTAGAAAACTGAAGGAACTGATGCAGGTAATAGCTGATAGTGTGCCTTTCAAGCCCAACATGAGTACCATTGCTACAACTATCAAGGTGGATCGCAATAATCTGCCCGATTACTTCGAACTGATGGAGCGTGCAGGTTTGATAGCCCAACTTCATGAGTCCACTGGGGGAGTGCGTGGTTTGGGCAAGGTAGAAAAGATGTATCTTGATAATACCAACCTCTCCTTTGCACTCTCTTCTTCGATGCCTGATATTGGCAATCAGCGAGAGACTTTCTTTTTTAATCAGATGCGTGTGAATCATGCTGTCTTCAATTCTCCAATCTCTGATTTCATGATAGAAGACAAGACTTTTGAGATTGGTGGTAAAAAGAAAGGTCAGAAGCAGATTTCTGAGGCTAAAGAGGGATATGTTGTGAAGGATGATATAGAGACAGGCATGGGCAATGTTATTCCTCTCTGGGCTTTTGGTATGAACTATTAGACAATTATAAGTTAATGAAGAAAACTATTCTTATCGCTTGTCTGGGACTGGTAAGTCTGGGCTTGCAAGCACAGAGCATTTCGCTCGCTGGTGAATGGAATGTGGAGTTGGGAAAGAGCGGTAGCGCTTTTGCCAAGAGTAAGCATGCATCGCAGGGTGAGGTGAAGCGTGCCTTCCTTCCCGGCACCATCGACACGAACCATCTGGGATTCGCTCCGAAAGATACGATGGAAACGACGCATCTTACGAGGCTCTATGCCTATAAAGGAGCTGCAAGATATTCCAGAACCATCAATATCCCGAAGGACTGGAAGAAGAAACCGGTAGAACTCTTCCTGGAACGTACCCGACCGACATGGGTGTATGTGGATGGAGAACTGGTGGATTCTTGCAGCTTCATCTCTACTCCTCAGCGCTATCTTCTGCCAAAAAAGGTAAAGCCGGGCAAGCATCTCCTGGAAATCGTGGTGGATAATGGGAGAGGCGTGCCTGAGCAGGTTTACGCTTCCAGCCATGCTTATACGGAAGATACGCAGACCAACTGGAATGGAATTATCGGAAGGATAGAACTCCAACTTGTCAGTTCAGTAGAGAGCAAATCTGCAGAAACTCTAGCAGGAGCAATCCCTAGTAGTTCTGTAGTTTCTTCTACAGTCCTTCAGATGCCTGATTTCGCTAAGGATTTCCATATTGAGGGTGCCCACTTCTATGCCAATGGTCATAGGATATTTCTTCGTGGCAAGCATGATGCGGCAGTATGGCCGCTAACGGGACATGTGGAAATGAGCGTGGAAGGTTGGATGAAGTATCTCGGAATCTGTAAGGAGTATGGCATCAATCATGTGCGCTTCCACTCCTGGTGCCCGCCAGAGGCGGCTTTCGTGGCAGCTGATAGCTTAGGTATCTATCTCCAGCCGGAATTGCCTTTCTGGGGTTCTTTCGATAAGAAGGATGAGAAACTCATGACCTTCCTGCATCAGGAGGGTGTGAATATCCTGCGGGAGTACGGTCATCATCCTTCTTTCCGAATGATGGCGCTGGGGAATGAACTCTGGGGCGACATCGACAAGATGAAGGAGTTTGTGGATGATTTCCGCAAGATTGCACCCGATAAATACTATACCTTCGGAAGCAATTACTATCTCGGTTATCAGGGAATAAAAGAAGGAATGGATTACTTCACCACTTGCCGCATCGGAGGCGAGGGATGGGGCAAATACAATACTCATACCCGTGGTTCCTTCTCGTTTGCCGACGCCTACGATGGCGGAATGATCAATCATTTCCATCCTAATTCTACGATGAATTTTGATGAGGCTTGCGATAAGGCAGGAATCCCAATCATCTCTCACGAAACAGGCCAGTTTCAGACCTATCCTGATTATCGGGAGATGAAGAAATACACTGGAGTGCTTCATCCTTATAACTTTGAAGTGTTCCGCCGCAGGCTGGCTGCAGCCGGAATGCTCTCGCAGGCAGATGATTTCCACAAGGCTTCGGGCTTATGGAGCGTGAAACTCTATAAAGCCGATATAGAGATGGATTTGAGGACCCGGAATATGGCGGGCTTCCAACTGCTCGATATTCAGGATTATCCCGGTCAGGGAAGTGCTTTCGTAGGCATCCTGGATGCGTTTATGGAGAGCAAGGGTCTCACCACGCCAGAGGAATGGCGCCAGTGGTGTTCGCCTGTGGTTCCTCTGTTGGAAATGAAGAAGTGCTGCTTTGAGGATGGTGAGAAGATCAAGGCAAAAGTGCAGGTAGCCAACTATGGCGGTTCTTCGCTGAAGGGCAAGAAACTGAAATGGCATCTGACTGCCGAGAACGGATTGTTCTGTATGGATGATGGAACTTTCAGCACCAAGGATGGTGAAGTGAGAAAGAATGTGGGCGACTTGATGGCTGAGGATGAGGGAGTATTGAACATCTTTTCATACGATGAAGGTTTGGTGGATGTGGGTGAACTGAATGGTGTTTTCCACGTGCAGAAACCTACCAAGCTGCTTCTTACATTAAACATTGAAGGAACAGAGGCAAGAAACTCCTACGAATTTTGGGTTTATCCGAAGAAGACGATGGAAAAGAAGGGCGTCATCATTGCCAGAGATTTGAACCAGGAAGTGGTGAAAGTCTTGGAAAATGGCGGAAAGGTGCTTTGGATGCCTACGGCTTCCAGTCATTTTGTGGCTGCCGATGATACGCTTTCGCAGGCAGATAATGCTACTCCTTATACTGTTGGCGGACTCTTCCAGACCGATTACTGGAACTATCGCATGTTCAAGACCATCTGTGAGAACAACAAGAAGAAAGCTTCTCCAGGAACTCTGGGCATTCTTACGAATCCGGAACATCCGATATTCAAGGAATTCCCTACGGAGATGCACACCAACTGGCAATGGTTCCCGGTAATCAAGGAATCGCATCCGCTGGTGCTTGACAACTTCGTCAAGGATTATCGCCCGATTGTTCAGGTGATAGATAATATCGAGCGAAATCATAAGTTGGGTTTGGTGATGGAATGGAAGGTGGAAGCCGGAAAGCTTCTCGTCTGCATGAGCGATTTGGAGAAGGCAGCCAAATACCCGGAAGGCAAGGCTTTCTATCAGAGTGTACTGAACTATATGCGCTCTGCCGATTTCAATCCATCTGCAGAAATAACGGTGGATGAATTGAAGAAGAAACTCGCCGAAAAGCCTCGTCAGGTTTCTTTGAAGGAGCTGAATAATATCTCGCAGTATTAATTGGAATTCTGTAGGTTGCGAATCTGTAAGATAAAAATAAACTGAAAATCAGCAAGATAACAAGAATAGAAAGACTAAATAAAACAAGAGCGGAAAGCCAGGAGTTAACAGGTTAACAGTTAACAGCTGATTTTCCGCTCTTTTTATATCATCCTAAGACTAATCTTTATCCCAGGATAAACCATTCTATCATCTCTATTGATTCAGAGATAGGATTTACTTCGCATTGATCTCCTTCAAAAGGCGGTCTGCGTGTCCCCACTTATCCATCAGGTAGAGCACATAGCGAATATCTACACCAATGCAGCGAGCCAGGCGCTTGTCGAAGTTGATGTCAGAGCTGAGGCTATCCCAGTTGCCATCGAAAGCAAGGCCAATTAACTCGCCCTTGCCATTGAACATTGGGCTACCAGAGTTACCGCCAGTAATGTCGTTGTTGGTCAAGAAGCAAAGCTGCATCTTGCCTGTGTTCTTGTCCTGATATTTGCCGAAGTCTTTCTCAGAGAGGAGTTCGTGCATGATAGGCTCAGCATAGTAGTCGAGTACCTTGTCGCCCTGCTTCATCTTCTCCACGATGCTTTCGGCGGTGGTGTAATAACCAGATGGTTTGCCACCGAGGTCGAAACCGCCCACCTGTCCGTAGCTCAATCGCATGGTGAAGTTGGCGTCGCTATAGTGAGGCATGTCTTCCTCCATACGGAGCTTAGCTGCGCAGAGATATTTTTCCTGCTCGGCGATACTGTCGGCAACGGCACCGATTTGCTCCACGAAGTCGGCGTAAATGTCATTCAGATCCATACTGTAATTTACACCTGGGTCTTTCTCATATCCCTTCTTGTTGAAGTAGAGCTTGGCACCCTTCTTCATGAGGAGTGACTTCTCCCAGAGAAAATCTACATATTTTGTATAATCACCTCCAAACTGAGTGTCGATGATGTTGTAGAATTTAGGCAGCCATTTTGCATCAACGTGTTCCTTGTAGTTCTTCAGAAGGGTAGCGAGCACTTCTTTATCAAGTGCCATATCCCATTCATCTGAGTTGTCCTCAAACTCATGATATTGTTTTTTCTTATTCTTCTCGGAACCCTTCACTTCCATACCATTCTGAAGCTTGAAAGCACGGGTGTTCAATTCCACGTTACTGCGGCGAGTGAAAGTCTCGGCAAAGTTGGTCCAAGCGTAAGTTACGTCGGTGCTTTCCTTGTAGAGTTTCTGGAGTTTGTCGAAATCTACCTTGTGGGCGAGGTCGTTTGCTGCTTTGGCTGTATCCTGCCAAGCACGGAGACGAGTCTCGTACTCACGCTTCATGTTAACGATGCCGATGGAGTCGATGCACTTGTTCATACCGATGGAGTTCTTCCAGTAGTTGGAGCTCTGGGCGTACTTGCTGTCATACTTGATGCGCACAGCCTCGTTGGCACGCATGTGCTTCTGCATTACTTCCTGCTTGATGCCGCGTACCTGGGCACGAGGAGCATTTTCTGCGTCACGCATCATCTGGATGCCATAGCTGGAGAGGTATCGTTCGGTACTACCAGGATAACCCATGGTCATCGCATAGTCGCCGTCCTTATAACCCTGGAGAGAAACTTGTGCCCAGCGTTTTGGGTGGTATGGCACGTTGTCCTTGCTGTAGGCTGCAGGACCATTGGTCTTAGGGTCGGCATAGATGCGGAATACAGAGAAGTCGCAGGTCTGGCGAGGCCACATCCAGTTATCTGTATCACCACCGAACTTACCCATAGACTTTGGTACGGTGAATACCAGACGCAGGTCGGTGAAGTCGCGGTAAGTAGTAGCGTACCACTTGTTGCCCTCGTAGAAAGGCTGAACGGTGATATGAAGGGTAGAATCGTTCTTCTTCACCTCCTTAGTCATCTCGTTCTCCAGAGAATCGATGAGTTCATCACGCTTTTTGTTGTCGAGTTTCTCGTATCCGAGGCTCATCACCTTGTCGGTTACGTCTTTCTGGTCAACCATGAAGCTGACGAACATATTCTCGTTTGGCAATTCCTCTGCGTAAGATTTAGCAAAGAAACCGTTGAGCATATAGTCGTGCTCCACGGTAGAGTGGCTTCTGATAGCCTCGAAACCGCAATGGTGGTTGGTAAATACCAGACCGTCTGGAGAAACGACTACGCCTGAGCAATAGCCAGAGAAATTAACTACGGCATTCTTCAAGGCGTTCTCGCCATTGTAGAGTTGGTCGTAAGTCATACTGAAGCCTTCGCGCTGCATCATCTCATATACAGCGTTAGGCAAGTTGTAAATCGTCCACATTCCCTCGTCAGCGTGAGCGGTATTGATTCCGCAGAACGCCATGATAGAGGCGATAAGGACCGTTGCTTTTTTCTTCATTTTATTCTTTGTGTTGTTGTTATATGATTTGCAAAGTTACGATTTTTCTGCGAGATAACATCAAGTAGAACAGAAAAAAGCGAAAAATTCCATCAAAGTTTCCTTTTTAGAGTTATTTCTTTCACTTACTAGAAATATTCGATAAAAAAAACAATGTTTTTCACTTATACATGAAAAAGGTTATAAAAGCAGCGAGTTTTTCTTGTATAAGTGAAAAATTAGTGCTATCTTTGCACCATAAAAAAGAATGATTTATGGAAATTATCAATAGAAAACAATATGCAGATCGAGTATTGGGCTACTTAGGCAAAGGCTTGATTCTTGTCTTGACAGGTCAAAGGCGTGTGGGCAAGAGTTGTATCTTGCAGAGTGTAGCCAAGCAAATCACAGCTAAGGATGATTCTGCCAATGTGATTTATATCAATAAGGAGTATGCTGAGTTCAACAGTCTGAAGACAGATGAAGATCTGAACGAATATGTGGCGGCTCATTTGAAGGATCAGCGGCACAATTATCTTTTCGTAGATGAGGTGCAAGATATCGATGGGTTTGAGAATGCTTTGCGCAATTTTCAAGCCAAGGGTTTGTGTGATATTGTGGTGACAGGCAGCAATGCCAAGATGTTATCAGGCGAGCTTGCTACTTATCTCTCAGGTAGATATGTGGAGATTCATATTCAGAGTCTCAATTATTCGGAATTCCTGCTGTTCCATGGATTGCCTGATACGGATGATACCTTCTTGAAATATCTTACCTGGGGTGGCTTGCCTCAGTTGGCGCATATTGGGCTGGACAATCGCCAAATGCTGACAGACTATTTGGGGGATATCTATAATACGGTTATCATGAAAGATGTCATTAGCCGAGAGAGCATTCGCAACGTGCGATTCTTGACCGATCTGGTGCGTTTTGTTGGTGATAATATTGGAAAGAATATTTCTGCCAACAGCATCAGGAAATTCATGCTTTCGCAGAATATCACGATCTCTCCAACATTGACATCCAATTATCTTTCCTATCTATGCAATGCCTATATCATAGACCAAGTGAGACGTTTTGATGTTCGTGGCAAGCGAGTGTTTGAAACCAATGAAAAATACTATTTCGAGGATATTGGTCTTCGCAATGTGCTGGTTGGTTCCAATCTGCGAATGGACATCGAGAAATTGCTAGAGAATGTGGTTTACTTGCATTTGTGCAGCCAGGGATACCAAGTAACGGTAGGACAACTCCAGAATGGCGAAGTGGATTTCGTGGCAGAGCGTGGAGGAGACAGGGTTTATGTGCAAGTTACTTATCTGCTGGCTACCCAAGAGACGATGGATAGGGAATTTGGCAATCTCCGACGCATCAAGGATGATTATCCTAAAAAGGTAGTTTGCATGGATGCGCTAGCGGCAGAAGGCAATTATGAAGGGATAGAGTGCGTACATGTAAGGGAGTTCCTAAAGGGGCAATAGCTCTGTTTCTGAGTGATGATTTTATATCATAAAAGTGTGTAATGTTGGTTCTTTTATTACACACCTTTATTATTTTCCTTCCATACTTTAGCCTGTGGAGTCAGCCTATACTGTTGGCGAGGATGCTTTGGCGTATCGGGATATTTACGCTCTATGGCATTCTCGGAAAGGGCTACGTTTAAGTATAGCTCGCTAAAACTCTTTCTGTCTTTCAACCCGAGTGATTTCATGATTTCCGCAGAAAACATGTATGTATCACCCATACACTTGACAAGAGTCTCCACATGTTGGCTGAACTTGTGGGGTACTTGTGGGGTACTTGAGGATAGCTTGCGGGGTACTTGTGGGGTACCTATTCTTGGCTGCTCTTTCCAATCATCAGTCGGCCGGATATGCAAATATCTGTTCTTGAGAACCCAACCATCTTTTAGGAGTAAGTCATACGGTTTCTTATGATGGGGCTGCCGCATATTGGGCTCAGCAAAATGCTCAACAAAAAGCAAATGATTTTGATAATGAGCAATATGTAATACGAAATAGGTTAACTGCGGGGTACGGGAAAGCAAATACGATTCGTAATCAAGAGGAGTATGCAGGCTATTTTAATATTAAATATCAGAAAACCAATAATTTGATGATATCTTTTAATATAATATTAATGGGGAAATTTTTAATTTCCCATATTTTTGGAAAGAACCTGCTAAATTCTAAGGATATAATGCAAAGCAGGAAACAGTTGTTGTATTTGTTAGACAACTTTTTTCAGTTTTTCGAATGATTCGGCGAATACTTTTTATAAGTATCCAAGCCGTTATTGTCTGACAGGAAGATGATGGTGTCTATGAAATAGTAGTTGCCGTCATCTCCAACCAATACATTATTGGGCACGGCATCGAAGATGTCGTGAATGCCATTGGTGAAATATTCTCCATTGTCTTCTGCGTGAAAACCGATGCGCTTAAACTCTGCCTTGATTTCTTCGGGAGTAGCTTCCCTCGCATTTACAACAAGTTGTTGGCGAAGAACAGCACAAACTTTACCGTCTCGATTCTGTGAGAAACCGATGAAATCGTAGGCGCAATCTGGAAAGTATTGGTTATGGGCAGGAATTCGTTCAAAGAATGGAGTAAGGTTGTCGTCTGAATAGCGGAAGTCGTTAAGTTTATAGACGTGTATTCCATCATAGGCCATATAAACCTCGTTCTCTGAACCTCGGTCAGAGAACACACCTAATGACTCTGGATTTTCAATCCAGCAATCATTCTCCTTAGCCCAGTCTTTTAGCCTTGCAATTTGGACTCCCTTGCAAGCCGTTGTTCCCGCAAGCGCTTGAATTGAGCTAAGCACTCCTCCAGCGAAAGCGGATGCTCTCGCCAATAAGCCATTGAAGCCATCTTTTGGGCATTGACTTTCTTGTGATAATCGTTCAGTTGTATCTCCATCCATTTATGTATTATATTGTTAGAATATTACGTTTGCAAAGTTACGACTATTTCCCGAATTTTCCAAGGCTTCGCTTGATTTTCTTCATAATTTGCCTTTTTGCTGATAATAATCCTGGGGATAGAACCTCTTGCTCCAGCATATCCAGGGCCATTCTTAACTCTTCGAGGAGTTCGGGATAGTACTTCATCTGCTCGTAGGCGAGCTTCATGCAGTAGCAGCGGATGGCGTAGGGTTGGGAACAGGCTGTAATCTTGGCGATGCAGAAATCGATGAAATCGGAACGGAGTGATTCTTCCTCGAAAGGCTGACGGAGAAGAAGTTGGAGCATCAGGCGGCGCTTGGTCTCATTCTTCTCTACGAGAACCCTATCTATCAAGTCATCGTGCTTCTGAAAGAGCCACGGGGTGTTGGCTTCATCGAAATGGCTTAAAGCCCAAAGCGCATTGAACGATACACGGTCGTTTTCATCAAAGGTGAGCTGATAAAGCTCTTCCTTTAAACAATTATTCTCTTTGCCTTGCGTCTGAAGGCAAAGAGAATAAATATCGTTCACACTTAATCAGTTTATGAGTTGATTTCTCATAAGATGTTCTTTGATACTACGTACAAAGGATTTTACACTCTCTGGATTATTCCTTGTCCCCAAATAGCAATTTCAACTGTCTGTCGAAATCCGACATGATTTCACGGTCTTGGATGACACGGAATTTATCGTATTCAGTAAGAGCCTTTTCTATCGCTTGCTCATGTGTTACTTGTCCTGTGTCAAGAAGCATAGGACGATTGTTCAAGTCCATGTACTTCTGTAAGAGTATTGACCAGTCCGCCATAGTCATCAAGATATGGTCTTCAGCATTTTGCTCGGCAATATCGATGAAGGCATTGCTTAATCGATTCAGTGATTCCACTTCTTTTTCGCTCAGATAGTTCTTGGCGATGGTCACGTCCGACTTGATGACTCTTCCGTCGGGAGCGTTCTTCCAAGTGGTCAAACCCATGTGAGGACGCTCTGAGTCAGCACGGTCATAGATGATTTCTGCTGCTGTTTGTTTGGTTACAGCATAGTGCATTATGTTTTGTACCGTCTTGAAGAAAACTCGGGTTTCTTCGGAATCTTTGTTATAGTCAGAACTGCACTCGCAGTAGATGTCCGTTATCTTCTGATAGTAACGACGTTTGCTTATACGTATTTCACGTATGCGGTCGAGCAAATCATCGAAGTAATCAGCCCCGAATACATTTTTCCCTTTCAGGCGTTCGTCATCCAGTACGAAACCTTTGGTGAGGTACTCTTTGAGAATTTCTGTTGCCCAAATGCGGAACTGTGTAGCCTCGTAGCTGTTTACACGATAGCCTACCGCTATGACCACATCGAGGTTGTACATCATGACTTCTCCAGACCATTTGTCCGAAGGTATTCGAATTTTTCTAATAGCATCGGACAAATGGATTTCGCCACTTTCGTTTATCTGTTCAAGATGATAGTTGATGGTCGGAACAGTTACCCCAAACAATTCCGCCATTCTCTGTTGTGAAAGCCAGAATGTATTGGCGTCGAATACAACTTGCACCTTTCTATGTCCTCCTCTATACATAAGGATGGATGACTCCATGCTTTTGGCGGCTACATCAGGTGTGATAGTCGAACTAAAATATTGGCGAGCCAACTTCACCATCTCCTTTTTGGCATCGGCGTTCATAGTCACAGCCATACTGGCGGCACGAGAGAGGCGAATGCTCCTCACCTCTCTGATGGCACCACTTCCCAGTTCAGCCATCTCAGTGATTTCTACGAAATGCTCTCCGAGAGGGTAACCTTTCTGTGATGTCCAAGCCTGTGCCTTGGCGATGACGCGTTCGAAGTTCCAGTATTTGCCATAGCCCATTACACGAGCCAGCTTTCTGGAGTTCCACCATTCCTTGCCATCAGCATCTACCTCTCGCAGTTGCTCGAAAGGAGATTGCAATTCTTTGTTATTGTTGTTTGTATCTTGCATTATGATGGTTCCTTTTATGTTTATATGCGACAAAGGTAAGAAAAGTTTGCTATATCGCCAAACTTTTTATAGTAAATCAATATAGGGAAGTGAAAGGTGTGAAAAAAAGTCTCAGTAATATATAGAAAAAGTTGTTTTCCTGCATTTTTTTCTGATTAAATACAAGGATTTTGCTTTAAGAATATTAATTCTCCCTCAAATATTTGCTCAACTAAATTCTTTTCATTACTTTTGCAGTTGTCATTCTGCGGATTGCTGGCGATGAGTTGCTGGCGTGAATCCAAGGCTTGGCCTATTTTTAGAGAAAGGCGTTCATGACGTTTTCTTCTGATTCTTCGAAAATTAGGGACTTTCGAAAACAATATTCAGAGGGAGATGGCAAATGGACGTCTACCCATATCGTGTATTTACACGGCACAGGTACGCCCTTTCGTAAGGAAGGGTGTGCTTTGTGCTATATGTATATATGCTTTTTGGCGTAGGCTTCTGTTGCTTCTTATCCTTGATATTGTAGGTTCCCTAATACCTCGGAGAACAAGGATTATGTAAGTGATGGCTCCTGCGCCAATTTCTTTTAGATAGTTTGTTTTTACTCATTTGTGGGAGCCAATTTGGAGTAATGGATGTAAAACTATCTAAACTATATACGATGAACAATTCTTCTGAAATAACAGCTAACGCAAAGCTCTTTGTCAAGAAGTGGCAAGGAAGGGGGAAAGAACGTCAAGACGACAAAACCTTTTGGGAAGATTTGTTGGAGGATGTCTTTGGCGTAGAAAAAGCCAGAGATATCATTGAAGTGCAAAAACCAGTCAAGTTCCAAGGTAGTACCAAGGCGATAGATATCTATATTAAACCTTCCAAAGTTGTCATAGAGCAAAAGAGCAAAGGTGTTTCTTTGGATAAGAAGGAGGAACAAAGTGATAAAACGAAGCTTTCTCCCTTCGACCAAGCACAGCGTTACTATAATTGGCTCGACCAACCGGAACAAGGTAGGTATATTGTGACTTGTAATTTTGAGGAGTTTCGTATTTTTGACAATTTCAATAAACGTAAAGAGCAAGTAGTCATTAAACTGGAAGAACTGCCTAAACGTTGGAAGCAGCTTGCGTTTCTTGTAGAAACTTATCGTCAGAAGGAAGAACAAGAAAAGCATGAACGATTGGTTGCTTCCAAGGCAAGCGAGTTCGTGCGTTTGCTTTACAAGGAATTGCGTAAGGATAATAAGGGTAAGGATAAATCAGTGCTTCATTCTCTGAATGTTTTTTGTGTCAGGGTAGTGTTCTGTTTGTTTGCAGAAGATGCAGGTTTGTTCCCAAAAGATATATTCCAGAAATTCTTGGAGGCTTATTCTGCTGTTCAATTGCAAGAAAAGTTTGGACAATTGTTTATGGCGCTCAATACTGATATGGCGAAAAGGTCGGAGGCTTACGATAGATTAATAGCTTCTTTCCCTTATGTGAATGGAGGGTTGTTCGCCAAGGATACAATGTATCAGAATCCTATAATTTCTGATGCAGCAAGAGAGTTACTGTTGAATAATTCAGAGCAATTAGATAATTCAGAGAATGGTGAGCCTTTTTCTTGGGGAAATATCTCGCCAACAAACTTTGGGTGTATATTTGAAAGTACGATAGACAAGGAGGTACGTGACTCTGGAGGTATGCATTATACTACATCAGAGAATATCCATCGTGCCATTGACCCTTTGTTTTTGGGGCAATTGGAAACAAAGTTGGCTGAAATTATAGCTTCTGACAGCTATGAAAACACTTATGAACGAGACCAAGACTTGGAGGCATTTCGATTGGAACTGGCTAATTTGCGATTCCTTGACCCTGCTTGTGGAAGTGGTAATTTCTTGACAGAAATTTATAAGGCATTGTATCGTCTTGATATGAAAGCTTTCAAGCACATGAGTTTCAAGGAACGCGAGCGTTCTTTCAACAATGAGTCGCCAAGTAAAGTATCTATTTATCAGTTCTACGGAATAGAAATCAATGATTTTGCAGCTTCGGTCGCAAAGACAGCCATGTGGATATCTCAATGCCAAATGCTGATAGAGACAGGTAAAATGTTGGGTGTCGACTTGGTGGGGCTTCCGCTGTTGAAGTATGAACAGATACATTGTGAGGATGCCTTGTTATGTGATTGGAATAAGGTGTTAAAACGAAATCGCAAGAATCTCATCTATATAGTGGGAAATCCTCCTTTCTTGGGTAGTAAGAATAAAAGCTTCGGCAAGGAACAAAAAGAGAGCAAAGCGCACGCTATGCCTAAGGCTATTGATGGGGTGAAGTTATGGCCTAAGAGTGGTGACTTAGATTTTGTATGTGCTTGGTACGCTAAGGCTGCCGACTATATGAAAGGATTCAATAATGTAGAGACTGCTTTTGTTTCTACTAATAGTATTACACAGGGTGAGCAAGTTGCCACTTTGTGGGAGCCTCTCGTAAACTACTATAAGTTGAAAATTCGTTTTGCTTGGAAGTCGTTTCAATGGTTCAACAAAGCAGATAACATGGCTCATGTGCATTGTGTAATCATAGGTTTGGCAAAGGTTTCCACAGAACACCAACTTTGTCACTTGTACGAAGTAGGTAAGGTACCTCTCGTGACAGATAGTATTAATAGCTACTTGCTTCCTGCGGAACAAATCTTTATCAAGAGTGCTTCGAAGCCTATTGGGGATGTTCCGCAGATAGGAATCGGAAATAAGCCTATTGATAATCAGAACTATATTTTTACTGAGGAACAGCGGGATGAATTCGTAAACAAAGAACCATCATCGAAGCCTTTGTTCCACCCATATTATGGCGCAAAAGAATTTATCAATAACAAGCCTCGCTATTGTTTATGGCTTGGAGACTGTACTCCAGCAGAATTGGAAACTTTGCCATTATGCCAGCAGAGAATCAAAGCGGTAAGAGAGTTTCGTGAGAAGAGTAAGTCGCCACAGACAAGGGAACTTGCCAACAAACCGACGCAGTTTCATGTTGAGAACATGCCAAGTTCGGATTATATCTTGATTCCTAGGCATTCATCAGAAAATAGAGTATATATTCCAATGGGCTTTATGAACCCTAAATGCATATGTAGTGATGCCGTTCTGATTGTATCAACAGCTGATAAGGCTATCTTTGGTGTGTTGGAGTCTCGCATACACATGGCTTGGATGAAAGTGGTATGTGGCAGAATAGAAATGCGATATAGATATTCTGGTGATGTTGTTTATAACAAATTCCCTTGGCAAACTCTTACAGAGGAGCAACAGATAAACATTTCGGAATCCGCTGAAGGTATTTTGCAGGCAAGGACATCTTTCCCTGATTCTACTTTGGAGCAACTGTATAAGCCTGAGCTAATGCCATCTATATTGGTTGATGCTCATCGCAAGAATGATAGGGCTGTTGCAAAGGCTTATGGTATAGACTTGAACTTGACAGACGAGGAAATAGCCTTGATTCTTATGAGAAGAAGTGTTGAGATGTCAAAACCTAAGCCGAAAAGAAAAAAGCGAAAGAACAAAAGAAGTAAATAGTTATAGAAATGTACTTATTGTTTGTGTAGTTATACATTATTATTTGGAGAAGTAGTACTTCCTTACAGTGTTAAGTAGTACTTGCATAGGGGATGAAGTACTACTTCATGAAGGGTGAACCACTTTTGCAGGGTGAACGCATCTTGAAGACCGAAAAGTCAAAGATAAAACAAAAAAGAAGTCCGTAAGCTTACACATTGTCCACGGACTTCTTGGGATATAATCTCAAAGAATGGAATCTTTTACTTTCTAAAGTACTTTCCTATCACCGGCAGGCTCTTCAATGGGAAATCTTTCTTCACGAGATAAGCGGCGAAGATGAGGATGAGCACCGTGTTGATGAGGCAGGCAATTCCACTGGAGAAGTATCTGTTAGCCTCGGTCATTCCTGTGAAGAGGATGAGGGCGAGAACCACATAAATCATAATCTCCTTCACCGGATAGTTGATTGGATACTTCTTCTGACCCACAAAGTAGGAGAGAAGCATGGCTGTTCCATATCCTGCAAAACCAGCCCAGGCACAGGCGATGTAACCATAGACTGGTACGAAGATAACGTTGATGGCAATCAATACCGCACAACCGATGCCTGAGAAGTAAGCTCCCCAGATGGTCTTGTCGATGAGCTTGTACCAGAAACTGAGGTTGAAATATACTCCCATCATGATTTCGGCAGCCATTACGATAGGCACTACCTTCAAACCATCCCAGTAGTCGCGACCGATGATGTGGCGCAATACATCCAGATAACCTACTACCACCAGGAAGGCAAGCAGGGTGAAGATGACGAAATATTTCATCGCCGAAGCGTAAGTCTGTCGGTTGTCCTTATCCTTCGCCTTGCCGAATACGAATGGCTCGTAAGCATAGCGGAAAGCCTGGGTAATCATCGCCATGATCATCGCAATCTTGCTGGCTGCTCCGTAGATTCCGAGTTGCGCATGCGCATCGCCCTTCTCATAGATGTAAGGGAAGAGAATCTTATCGGCTGTCTGGTTCAGAATACCGGCAATACCGAGCACGAGGATTGGCCAACTGTAGCCCATCATCTTCCTGACGAGCACCTTACATTCGCTCCAGGAGCATTTTTCGCCCATGAATCCTTCCTTCAGTTCCTTGTAGAAACAGAAGGTGATGGAGGCGGTACAAACCAGGTTGATGTAGAAAGCATAACCCACATCGTGACCATCCATGATGACGTAGTAAACCAGGTTGAGCGCAATGTTCAGACCGATGAAGAGTAACTTGAAGGCTGCAAACTTCAGTGGGCGCTTCTTGTATCTGAGGTAAGCGAACGGGATGCACTGGAAGGCATCAATAGCCACGGTTACGAACATGGTCCATACATAAGCCGGATGGTCGGCGTAGCCCATCGCATCGCTCAAAGGCGTGATGAAGAGGAATACCAGGGCGATGAAGAGTAGGGAAGTGAAGCCCACCATGCTCAATACCGTGTGATAAACCTTTTCTGAGTTTTCTCCTTCCTTGTTGACAAAACGGAAGAAGGTGGTCTCCATTCCGTAGGTCAGGATAACGAGGAGTAACGCCGTATAGGCGTACATGTTGGTGATGACACCATAACCACCACTGGCGGCGCTGATCTTAGCCGTATAGAGTGGTACAAGCAGATAGTTGAGGAATCTGCCGATGATACTGCTCAAACCATAGATGGCGGTATCCTTTGCTAAACTTTTGAGGTTTGCCATATTAATTTGTTTTTTATTATCCGAAGAATAAATATGCTATAGCGATTGCTGCGATGACTCCTGCCAAATCGGCGAGCAAGCCGCAAGCTACGGCGTGACGGGTATTCCTGATGCTTACGCTTCCGAAATATACAGCCAATATATAGAAGGTGGTATCGGTGGAACCCTGGAAGATGCAGCTCAATCTGCCCACAAACGAATCAGGACCATAGTTCTTCATCGCCTCCAGCATCATGCCTCGTGCACCACTTCCCGACAGCGGTTTCATGATGGCGGTAGGCAGGGCGCCTACGAAATCGGCATTCAAGCCGCATTGTTCTACCGACCATGAAATGCCTTGAATCACCATATCCATCGCTCCCGAAGCACGGAACACGCCGATGCCCACGAGAATCGCTACAAGATAAGGGATAATCTTCACCGCAGTAGTAAAACCTTCCTTCGCTCCCTCGATAAATGCATCATAAACATTCACTTTCTTCCAGAAACCAGCCAGGATAAAACAGAGGATGATGCCCAGGAGAATCATGTTAGAAGCCAAGGTGGTAACCGTGTTCATCGTATCCTTGTCCATCTGTCCGAATCCCCAGATGATGATGCCAACGAAGGCACACATTCCCAGCAGGGTAGCGAGCAATACCGGCTGCAGGATGTTGATGCGCTGCCAGAGCGAAGTGATGATGATTCCGGCAAGCGTAGCCACGAGCGTAGCCATCAGGATAGGGATGAAGACATCCGTAGGCTGGGCTGCACCATAGGAGGCACGGAAGGCAAGGATGGTGGTAGGGATGATGGTGAGTCCTGAGGTGTTCAGAACCAGAAACATAATCATCGGGTTCGTCGCCGTATCCTTCTTCGTGTTGAGTTCCTGCATCTGCTGCATCGCCTTCAATCCTGTAGGCGTTGCTGCATTATCGAGTCCCAGCATATTCGAAGCGATATTCATGAAGATGCTTCCCATCACCGGATGGTTCTTCGGAATATCAGGGAAGAGTCGGGTGAAGACCGGGCTGAGCGCTCTCGCCAACACATTCACTACACCCGCCTTCTCTCCAATCTTCATGATGCCAAGCCAGAGAGCGAGCACGCCCGTCAGTCCGAGAGAAATCTCGAAGGCATTCTTGGATGAGTCGAAGGTGGAATCTACAATCTTCTGGAAGATAGTCGTATCTCCCATTGCCAATCCGATGAGTGCGAAGATGAACGCAATCACGAAAAATGCTATCCAAATGTAATTTAAAACCATTTATTTTGTATAATTCTTCAATTTTCTATAGCCTCTAATTTTCTACCAGCTTGGTAGAAAAGTTTGAGAGTCTGTTTGTTGCTCTTTCAAGCACGGCTGCAAAATTACAACAAAAATCTTGGATGAGATTCATTTCGCCCGGAAAATCCCCCAAAAGAAGGAAATATTTTGTAAAAAAACACCTATAGCATGTGTTCACATTTTTACTGCTTGTAATTTTTGTACCAACTTGGTACAAAAACGGCTCAGGTGCGGAAGTCTGTGGATAGCCCACCAGGCATGTTAACCAAAAGATCATCATCGCACGGTACATGTTTTCCAATAAAAAGTAGTACCTTTGCATCATGGCAA
>OBKV01000714.1_pt1 | contig 24643 bp, 19 predicted proteins | sample 1517301 | NCBI WGS metagenome assembly OBKV01 (sample SAMN04571685, study PRJEB22368) | human gut metagenome | biome: human gut; material: stool | host: Homo sapiens | place: Luxembourg | collected 2012-06-29 | reverse complement strand
ATGAAACAGGAGAATGAACAGAGACATGAAACAGGAGAATGAACAGAGACATGAAACAGGAGAATGAACAGAGACATGAATGAGACATGAAGCAAGGGTTTATTTTTGTTCATATATCAAGTTATTTAATTCATTGATTTCTTTCACATATGCATTTTGGAAAAGTGTGTTGATATCATTTGTTCGTGTATAGAAAACAATATTATTGATTGCTCTTGTGACTCCAGTATAGAACATTGCAATGTCAAACAAATCGTCAACACACAATATAACATTATCAATACTCTTCCCTTGAGATTTATGTATCGTTAAAATATTTGCTGGTGAAATTGGATAAAATTTGTTGTTGTAGTCATCAGGTATCTTCTCCATAATCACCATTGTACCATCTTCACGTAAACACTGTAGATATATATTATCAATCAACTTTACAAATGTTAATACTTCAGTGTTGTAAAATATGTCGAAAGTTCTTGTGACCATAATCTTCATATTTTTATGGAGATACAAATATCTGAAACCATAGTTGTTTCCAATGTCATGTTGATCGATTATATATTCAGCTTTATCTCTATATACTAATTCATTGATGCGTTCTAAGATATTATACTTTGAAGCTAAAAACGTATAATTATTGTTTAAAACTAGATTCTTAATTTCATTGAATCTGATCAAATGAATATCCGGATTATTATTGTTGTAAATATTATCAAGAACATTTAATACATAGTTATTCGATCTTTTGTTATCTCTCAATATAACCTTATCAGAATTTTGAATAAGTTTAGTTCCAAAGATTGATTTATGATAATGTTCTATAGCTTTAATCGATAGAGGATACAATTTATTTAATTTATTGAATGATATATATTGTTTATCATTACAGATTGGATTCAATTGTAATGGATCACCTGACAAAATATATTGACCCACATATGTTTTTGAAATATTATAACATCTTTTGAACATATCTTTAGGTATTAACGAGAACTCATCTATGAATAAATAATCAACCTTTCTTCTAGTGATTGGTCCAAGAATTTCATTACTATTGTTTACACTGATTCGAAAATATGAGTGAAGTGTTTTGAAATTATTTTTGGATTTAAGACCAGATTTATTATATATGTTATTAACTGCTGAATGCGTATATGAAAGCACATAGAATGATTTATTGTTTTTAATCGCATCACTAATCAACTTGGCAAGGTAAGTTGTTTTACCAGTTCCTGCCTTACCATATATCACTTTAATACTCATTTAACATATAAAAATAAGACATACTTAAACAGGCGAAGGACAGGTGAATGACAGGTGAAGGACAGGCGAACGACAGGTGAAGGACAGGTGAAGGACAGGCGAAGGACAGGCGAACGACAGGCGAAGGACAGGTGAAAGGACGATGAAGATCAGGCGAAACAATAGGGACACAACAGACTCGAAGACGGTGAGTTAATTTAATGATCCTGTAGTCGCTTTCCTGACATCTTCAATCGTTTTACCATCTTTTAAGTTCTCACCATTCTTACCAATATCAGTGCAAACTTCTTTCAACAATTCATCACTATCGATTTCACCCGATATAAATTTCTTGTAGTATTGAATAAGTTTTAATCCACTTAACATCGAATATAGAGCACAATTCTTACCATCATACTGTAGTTTATATTTAGAGTTATGATATAGTTCAAAATCTAATTCTTTCATCGTATTTAAAAGTTTGTTGTCATCTCTGAACGAATCATAGTTTGATTTAGCTGAACAAATTAAGAATACACAAATTTTATTATTATGATTCATAAAACTTAAGTTCATCCAATGTTCGCCTCTACCTGATGCATATGTACAAGTATTTACAATCGACATAACTAACGCAGATGGATAATGAAATAGAAAATCACGAATTTCTTCAAGTGATAACGTATATCCATTAAAGAAGCAATCACAACCATGTGAACCTAGTGAAAACATTGGAAAATTCTCATAGCATTTATCAACGACTTCTTTATCTGTCAAAGTTTCACCACTATTTTCAACCTTTCCCCTCTTCCAGTTAACATTATTTGAAGGATATAAGTTGTGTTTAATTATGAATTCTCTCAATGGATTTACTAGATATTTTTTAATCTTGCTATAATTCAATTTTGTACCTTCATTTGATAATACTGGTTCATAATCTATTGAAAACGAATATTTGCTATCCAGATGTTTATATGTGATTAATTCTAATTGATGTAACATAGCAGTTAATCTAAAGTTGTCATACCATTCATTCATTGTTTTTAATGGTGCAATTCTACCAAATGTATAAACCGTTACAACCATTAGATCTTTCTCTGGTGATGATTTAGAGCCTTCCAATAGATATGAAAACAGTCCTTCATTACTTGTTACATTCATCGATTTCATAAATTTATCATAATCTATATCATTGTCTGATAAAACTCTTAAGATGCACTTAACAATATTCTTCTGTTCTTTTGATAAGGTTGTATCATCTGTTATAATGAATTTATCATATATGTGACGAACTATAGACATGATAACATGTTTAATCCAATCGTTCATATTTTGACCATATAACATTGATTTATTTCTATAGGCTTCAAAATTGTCTGCAATCTCTGGTAAACCTACTATTTCGCCACCAGTCATTGTATTTGGATCAGTATCAAACGTTAATCGTGATAATCTTCTAATGAAAAGTTTCGATAGCATTTTATATAAAAAATTACTCTAGGGATTGTTAACGCCTGGTGAAGTTTGATCGAAATACAAAAATATGTTTGGTTACAGACAGCGCCTGTGAGTTAACATGTCTCATACCCATCTTTAACGTCCAAGGAAGACGAGGAGCGAAGCGTTGACGATTTCTACACTGACTCACAAAATCGTCACACAATGATTAACAACACATTAAAACATTCGTTTGAGCCAGTGACAACCCCATCATCATGCTAAGCTAAACCACTCATTATTCCTATCATGATACCCTATCACTCTACCGTGTCTAGCAACAATCCGTCTACCTGGATTATCAATATACCTACGATATGTACGATAAGGAATTCCGGGATCATGGTTAGACGTAGCTTGATATTTCGGCGTAATGGTCATCCCATATGCACTAAAGAACATTTTCATAAGTCTATCCGGATCAATCATCTGATCGACTCGAAGTAACTCATATTCACGTTTATCATCTTTAAGATCTATATAAATAGATGCACTTGATACGGAAGCGCCTATCAAGTAGTTACCAGGATATTTCGGATTATAATAATATAACGCGCGAAGATTCTGGCCATCAAAGATTTTATATTCAGTATAACACGCCTTTGTGACGTAATAGCTACATTCGCTTGAAATTGAGGTGAGTATACCATACCCAGTAATTACTGACATGATATCGAAGTTACAATTATTATCGAATATGCTAAACATCATAAAGGTGTATAGAGAATTATCAGCCGGTGTGAATACGAGTTTACACGGAACAGATTCTGATAAGTAATCTATAAGGCGTTCCTTCATTACATTACACAATGGTATAGGATCTGCTCCATATCGTGTAATTATTGTTGTGTGATGGTCGTGTTGTTCGAGTATAAGCTCCCTCTTGAAATGAATGTTACTACGACAAGGTATAGTAACTCTACCACGTCCAAGAAGAAGTGGCTCAAACAAGCGCGATATTGCTAGATTTCTATATTTGTCATCATGTAATTCATTTGCATTAGAATTCCATTCATATTTAATTGGTAGCTTATCAATTTTTTCTACGCCATATAATTCGCATAAATATGTAGCAGCGTTGTGAATGTTCCTGAAACGGCGAACTGTTGTTGAGAACATAACTAATAGTACCATTAAAAAAAAAATAGGTTTTCGAAAATATTAAGCCTTTGACGCATAACATATTATTAACCGTAACCGTTGATGGAAAAATGATCTGAAACCAGGGTTAAACTTGGTATTATCTTCCCCAAATAACATTTCATCGTATGTGTGTTGATATGATTCTTCAATCATGTCCGAAAAATAAAATAGGCTGATAACCTATTTAAATGTTTCTTCTATTCTACTGATGCTCCAATATGTAGTATATAAACGAATAACATGCCAAGCGTTCATTCTATTTATTAACAAGAACTTACACCTTTCTCCATCCATATATACACGGTAAGAATTGTCTAGAGGTGCATAAAAGTCAATAGAACCGTTTCTACAATTATTCATTACATAGTTTTCAGCATCATTCAAATCATTAAACGAATATTTCGATATACTAGCAGTGCCTAAATATCTACGATCAATATTTTTCAATGATTCGTATAGAATATATTCGTTTACATTACAGTTTTGAATAAAAGGTTTATGATATGTAGAAGATATTGTTTCAAACTCGTCATAAAAGTCACCATAAAAGTCGCTATATAATTCACCGAAACTATTCATCTATTCTTTGTTGTATATATAAAATTAATAGGTTTTCATTACCATCAAATACAGAAATATGTTCGAGGTTTTTTATTCGTCTTCCTCTTCACTTTCATATTCCTCTTCTTCAGATTCCTCTTCAGATTCCTCTTCAGATTCCTCTTCAGATTCCTCTTCATCACACTCTTCATATTCCTCTTCACACTCTTCATCACACTCTTCATATTCCTCTTCACACTCTTCATCACATTCTTCATCTCCGTTTAATTGTCTAACAATTTCATCAAAGATAAGTCGAGTGATATCATCGTGCTTTAACAAAGGGAAACGAACTGGATGACAAGTAAAGCCATTTACCATAGTGAACATAACGATAGAATCATCTGAACATTGATATATGAAAGAAGTAATTGAATTTGACTGGAAGACATTTATCAAATTCAAACAATTTAGATCATCATTGTATAACTCTAGCGTTAACATATATCCGGTTAAACCAAGATTAAGCAATGCGAACAAGTATACATGGAAGAAATCATTGAAACGTGCCTTGAAATCTATAGTGACACATTGACGTACTGGATTGGATACCATAATACAATCGAATTCATCGCAATAGATTTCAACGCTTGATTGGTTTGTTAATTGTTTATAATTCCATATCCCAATATTTTTGGATGGACCATACACAAGTGATATGAAATGATTAAAGCAATCGAAGAACCTAATGTTTATAATCAAGTCATCAAGCTCAACCTTTTTATATTGATTGTAATTAGCCTTAAAGCATTTGCTGCAAGTTAATTGATATTGCATAGAATAGTGACTTAAAAATAAAAGTAGTTTATTGATCACATGACCCATTCTTGCAACTAAACACTTGACTATCTCTACAACCATCTCTATAGACAGTTATTCCTTTACATCCATTGTCATATGCCATAGTATAAATCTTTGCAACATCTTCATGAGTAGCACTATGTGGAAAATTACATGTTTTCGATATGGAATTATCAATGTATTTTTGAGCCATTGCTTGCATCATAACGTGATCTTCTGGTTTCATACTTTGTGCAGTTATGAAGACTTCTTTAACTTCATTTGGAATCAAAGAAACATATTCGATGCCTTTCGTTATGATTGTATCAATGACATCTTCATTGTATAATCCATTATCCTTCAAATACTTCTCCAAATGTTTATTCATTATGACTTCATCTTGTAGTTTGCCATTGACTGATCTTCTATAAGCTAATGCAAAGTAAGGTTCTATGCCCGATGAAACGTTGTGAATCATTGAAGTACTACCCGTTGGAGCTATACATGTACATGCACAATTTGCAAGATTATTTTTACCACTAATTCCCAATCTATCAAACACTGTTCCATACTTGTTAGATAATCTCTCTGATGTTCTATGAGATTCTTCATTGATTGCTTTGAGAACGTATTGTACAACTTCTCTTCCAAGTTCTGAATTGTAAGGTATTTTGAGCTTAATTAACATATCTGACAAACCCATGATACCTAATCCTAATCTTCTCATAATCAGTACGAAACTTCTTAGTTCATCATCTGGTATATCTAATTTGTCGATAACATTATTCATGAACAAGATAGCTGTCGACACATCTTTCTTTAATTCATCAACATGTATATATTGAACAACATCTTTGATTGATTTAGAGCCATAAACTGGATTAATCGAACAGTATTCTTCAAGATTCATTGAACCGAGATTACAACATTCATTTGGATATAGACTTATTTCACCACAATTATGACTTACTATACCATCAAATGTTGCCATATGTGAATTATCTAGAGTAGTTGCACAGTATACTTCATCGGCTTTATCAGGAAGTTCTTCAATAGATGTGATATAGAGATGTGTGACTGGACGAACAGCATCTTCATCACCATAAGCAAGCAATCCAATTTCTTTAGCTTCATATACTGGAATAAATAATGTATCGTCTTTAACTATAGATTTGCAACCTAATGTTATTAATTCTAGTTGAAGTTCATGTAAAAACTCATGATCAGCCTTTATTTGAACACCATTGATATCATCATAATCATAAATAAGGCTTTTCAACCACTTTATACGATCTTCATAGTTTTTCATATTTGTTTCAATATTGCTAAAGTCTGGATCCCATAACTCATCACCACTCTTGCAATCAATGACTTTTCGAAATTCCATGAAAGGAAAGTTGGTGATATAAACTGGCATCATATGTGTTCCTGTACATGTGAAATATCTACCGTCAGACACTGTTACTTTATATACGGTTTGATTATGACCAGTTATCTTTATCATTGCTGGTGTGAATTTTACACCATTCCAAACATTATGAATTTCACCAACATGTTCATCAATGATTATATGTCCATGATCAGTATATAGTCTTGTACCAGCGACAACACATGGATTAACTGAATTGATTGGTCCTAGATAATCCTTAAGATAATTATTCATGTTCATATTCTCTTCAAATAATACACCTGGTTCACCCGTTGACCATGATGCATCGACAAGTTCATCGAACATCTCTTTAGCAGTTATATCGAGATCACTAATATCAGTAACCAAGATATCCTTATCATAAGAAATTAATCTAGGCTTAACATAATTGTTGTCCCATTTTGCATACCATAAATCGTTTGGATTGTTTCTATATTGATCCATGAAACGTTTGGTGATCAAGACTGATATGTTAAAATTATTCATCACTTTCAAATCATCTTTCATGTGAATAAATGAAACAATATCAGGGTGTTCTATAGATAAAATACCTATATTTGCACCACTTCGATTATATTGTTGAACTATTTTGAAAGCATGTGAATAGAGATTCATGAAACTTATTGGCCCACTAGCTTTATCTGGTGAACTTCTACAATTATATCCAGCCGGTCTTAATTTAGAGAAGTTGAAACCTAGTCCGCATCCTGCTTTTTGAAGTATTGCGGCTCTCTTCAATGAGTTAAATATTCCTTCCAAATCATCTTCTACAGGTAAAACTACGCAATTTGGTATCAATCGTTGATTTGTACCTGAGCATGCTAAAGTTCTTCCACCCGGCAAGAATTTCTTATTGATCATTAACTCATAGAATATTCTGCGTTCATTATCATCGTTACCAATATAATTAGAAACTCTTTTGGCGATATCATCGAAATCCTTTTCATTGTCTCTAAGATAACGTGTAGCTAATATATATTTTGATAAGTATGACATGATTTTAAATGTTCAAAAAAAAAGGTTTATGCGCATTTTTCAACCATTTTTCAACCATTTTTCAACTATTTTACACCAATCCAACACCAATCTTCGAAAGTCTCTTACACAAGTCTTACACAAGTCTTACGCCAATCCAACACAAGTCTTGCGAAAGGCTTACGCCATTTTACACCAATCTTACACCAAGCCAACACAAGTCTTACACAAGTCTTGCGAAAGTCTTACACAAGGCTTACGCCAATCTTACGCCAATCCAACACAAGTCTTACGAAAGTCTTGTTCACCAGTCTATGTCACTTATTTTTTGAATTAAATGAAGAATTCGATCAATAATATTAAAATGAAGATATTTGACGCATACATTCCATATAGTGATCAGTTTCATGAATATTATCAACGAAAATACAATGAAGAAATGGATAAGTATATTCAAAAACATTATGACGGATTACTAGAAGTTGATGCTATGAAGATGAAAAAGATTCTACAAAGATATGTTGTCAAAATATTTAATGCAAATGTAGATAAAGAAATCTTATCAAAATTTGGGATCACAACTAAATTGCGAGTTAAAAAAATAAGTGAATCATTTGGATCAAAATATAAACAAGCATCTGACGAAATATTTGAGATGACACTACATCATAAGCCAACAGAGATATACGATTTGATGAACGATTATTTAACAACTAATTATAAATTCGATGATGAACTCATGGAGATTATTCAAGAATTTCAAAACTAAAACATTGATAAAATTTCTAAGACAAATGAACAAGACTTTCGCAAGACAAATGAACAAGACTTTCGCAAGACAAATGAACAAGACTTTCGCAAGACAAATGAACAAGACTTTAGCAAGACTGGTGTAAGGTTTTTGGATAAACTAGCATGATAAAGTTGTGCTAAAAATAAAATAAATACTTACTTATTTTTACATTCTCTTCTCAATATGTTTTTCATGGTATTTAAATCACTAGACCTTATGATAAACCCATTTTCACTATTCTTAATGATTAAAGGTGTAATATTATAGATGATATTATGGAAATCATTCAATGAACATGAAACTTCGGCATCGAAAATTGTATTCATTTCTCTCATCTCATGTTTATAACCGAAACAAGAATCTATTGTTAATGTATTGTTTCTATGCTCACTAATCCAGAACTTCATAACAAACTTACCACTTATGTTCATATCTTTTTTATACATCTTTGCTAACTTTGGTGAAATTATTGAGTGTTCAACGATTTCATTAATCAATTTATCACGTGATTTAAGTTCTTTGATTATTGCCTTTTGATTCTTATTCAATGAGTTTAATGCGTCGATATTTTCATTGAGCAATTTTATATTTCTATCTTTCAATTCTATCTCTTCAAACAATTCAACAATATCATCGTCTTGTTTCTTGATAGTATTGTTTGCATTTTCTATCTTCACACTTAATTCATCATTTATTTGTTCTAAGCATTCTATCTCTTCACTCATTTCCTCTACTTTATTTTTCATCTCCTTCACAGTATCCATTAAAACATTGGTGCCACCATATGTAAGATCTTTCGTGATGAACAACGCATTAATCGTTTGAATATAGTCTAATACTTTAGTCTTGTCAACCCATATAATGAATAATATAAAGAGATCCATATGAAAATAATATCCTCGACATGGATCAGACCTACAATATAGTGCTTCAACAAAGTACGGTGACTTTGAATTTCTATCATGTTCTATATCATAGTTATATCTTTTTAGAATATATTCTTTAGTATTTTCATGAAGAAGGAATTTAGATTTAATATTACTGACTTTTAATGGTGCCAATATTTTACATGTATGTATCGTATTGAAGAATCCTGTTGGAATATCGATGATGAATTCTACATCATTATATTTCACAAGTCTTTTGTCAGATCTACCCTCAATTTCTTGATATTGCATTTATAGTTGCAAAAATAATTGTTTCCCATTCATTATTACTTACCTAGATTTTCACTTTGCTCACTTACCCAGGTTTTCAATTATATTGTCATTTATCTTCTTTTCATACTCTAGTGTTTTGATCTTTGTCATAATATCATCGTATTCGCCATTCGTGTACAAATTCATTAACAATTGATTTTCACTATAGTATTCGATTGCACCTTTACATGTAGAATATTTAACTTCGATAATCTTATATAGTTCTTGCAATATGTTAATAACCTGCTTGTTTGATTTCTTTGCACGATCTATGAAAACACTCTTGTGCTTCATAATATATTCTTCACTATAGTTTTTATCTTTGTATTTATCTTGAATGGACTTTACAACATCTGGACAAATAGTTTTATTGATTTCTTTGTTGATTCGTTTAACTCCAAGACCTATATTCTTGTTTGGTTGATAAAAGTTATTCATAAGTTCATTTGTAAGACTTGAACGCATTTTAATTTTATCATCATTTGTTAAACCGTTTCCATCAACAAGATATAATGACAGATTTGAACACAATGCTTCAGTATAATATTTATGATCAAGAAGTGAAATCGCTTTAGCAGTCACCCATTTATTATATCCGACATTCTCCCAAAATTCATCATCGATAATCAAATCCTTATATTCAGGGAGTGTCTTGATGATATCTTTGTTGAATTTATCTTTGGGCAATAAATTATGAATATAATCTATCAGTTCACTAACCAACATAGCTCTTTCACTAGTTTTTGATTCCTTTTTAATCATTGATGCTCTATTAATTTGTGTTTCAGAATCTATAGTAATGCAATACGAAACTCTTTCATTGACTTTTGGAATGAGTTTGATCTTAGATTCTTTATTAATTCTTTTAATCTCTGCTTGTATTTCATCAGTTGAATTGAAATTATATTCACCTTTTGATAATACATCGTTTTCAATCATGCTTTCTAAAATCTCAATATTCTTTCTATCCTTTTCAGTCTCTTGATTAAGTCTTTTGACAATGTTAGAGATGAAATTAAGTTTATCATCACGATATGCAGCATCTTTAGAGAAGTTATAGATTTCATATTTTTCACAATCAACATATTTGAAACCTGCTAATTGATTATACTTCGACAGATTCTCTTGAAATTCTTTTACAACATCAATGATCACCTGTTTAATATTCTCTGGAGGTATATACTCCCATTTATTCGGATAGATATATTTCATCAATTTAATATCTTTTTGAATAACTTTGACATTGAAGAAATTGATTATTGGAAACTGATCACGTCTAGTTAAATCAATACCTGTTGGTTTAATGTTTTGACCCTTGATATAATCTAAATAGTTTGCACCAGCTTTCAACAACTCTTTAGGATTCAATTTAACATATTCGCCGTTTTCCATTGGCAAGTACGTTAATTTAGGTTTCCAATAAGGATTGTAATGCTTGATTAATGTACCATCTTTTTCATAAGCATTTTCATCTGGTAGTTTAGTGCCCATAATTTTATCAGCATCCCAATAAAGACCATAATACTTCTTTTTAGCTTCAAAATAGCGTGCAACAATTAAAGCTGATTCGAAGTTTACGCAAGTTGGTGGTCTATCGACTGCATAAAGAACAAACGATGCATATAAATCATTGTGTGCTTTCATAGTTCGCATCACATGATCACAAATCTCTGGTGAAATATGGACATCACCACCGCCATCACTCAGTACCTTTATCCCCGTCAATTTTTCAATGATGTACGGATTGAAATAATAATTACTATCTGTATCTTGATAAATAACTTTAGATGGAGGTATAGTTATTACTTTGCATTGAACTTTATCGTTCTTCAGATATTTCTTCTTGATACGATAATCTGGTTCAAAGAATCTTGCAAGAACATGTCGACGATTATTTATGAAATCGTCTTGTGAAAACTCTATATCATCAATCTTTATTGCATCACAGTCTTTCAACAGTTTTATTTTATCAGAGTTTAATTTAATGAATTCATCATCGACATACATCTTATCATATTCTAATTGATTTGTCACGAATGAAATCAACTGTCGAGCACTATATGTTGTGCAACCACCGATATCAGGATCATAGTGAGCAAAGTATTTATTACCACATGCACCATATTCTGAGTTTTGAATAATTTTAAGAGCTAATTGATTTGAATTATATCTAGCTTCATCCAACTTGCGACCATCTTCATGTGCTTTCGCCATTTCTTTCTTAGCAACATTACGTGCAGATCTTAAGTCCGCTAACATTTTATTCTTCAATGAATATGATGTGATTTGTTCGTTTTTGTTATTTTTACGATTTTGAACAAAATACATCTTCTTAGAAACTGTATCAGGAAGTTGAGCTGGTGTAAATATATCATCACCAATATGCTCTGGATATAATTCTTTAAACTCTTTGAAGATTTGTGCTCTTCTCGATTCTTTAGCATTCAAATATTCAGCTCGTAACCTTTTGATTGCATCTTTATCGATTTTATATTCGACATAAAATGTTTCAATAATGTAATCGTAATCAATCATTTAAATGTTAAAATAAAAATTGGTTTGAAGACCCATTTTAGGGCCCAAAAAAGCGTTTTTGACAAAGTTTATGACAAGTGAATGACAACAAAAATAATTCGACAAAGTTTATGACAGGTGAACAATAGATAAATGACAACAAAAATAATTCGACAAAGTTTATGACAAATATTCAACAGGCGAACAACAGGCGAACAACAGGCGAACAACAGATAAATGACAACAAAAATAATTCGACAAAGTTCATGACAAACATTTCAACAGGCGATTCAACAGGTGAACAACAGGCGAATGACAGGCTAATTACTTTCATTCATAACTTTATCATAGGTCAGTCTTGTAAATATTTTTAAAGCATATCTATCATCGTTTGCAAGATAGTTGATAAAATCTTGTCCATAAATATAGGTGATACATTCATCGATATCTATGTCATGATTACGTATATATTCATCAAATTTAGATTGTAGCGAATTCTCTTCAATTTTCCCTTCAAATGTTAGTCCGACAATTAATCTAGTGTAGTAATTCTTCACCATTTGTTTCCATGTTTTCAAATCCATGTTCTCTACAAATTCGACTTTAATGTTTTCTAAATTTGATAAACACGAGTTACTATAATCTTCGTATGCTTTTTGGATTCCATTCTCTAGTATTTGTATTTGTGGTTCGAAGTATGTTGCAATATTATAATTTTTTATATAAGGTTTAAAATTTACAAATGATGAATTACTAGGTCGTTGATATATTTTAAATTCATTCGTTTCATTTACATATGTTTTAAATATGTTGACTTGTTCATTGATATCATTTCTCAATTTATTTATCGCTGAAGTATTGATGAGTAAATTTTTGTTTTGTTCATAGATGTATTCACTGAAAAGAATTGTTCTAGGAGTTGGATATTCTAAAGATTTTGTTGGTAGAGCATTATAATTAGATAAATCAAATGTTAAAATATTGAGACGTTTAACTGAAGGAAAGTAAGAACTATTACCTTGAATATAAGTCATTGAAACATCCATTGTATAATACTTGATTTCAATCTTGTTATTATTCTGAGTTATGTTAATCATTTTTCCATTCGGGATATGATTGGTGAGAAAGTTTATAGTATTATTATCAATGAACGGTGATATAACGCGCATATTACCACTAATAACTTTACATTTTTGTTCATCTACTGTAATATCAATATTATATTCATCAAAATCAAGATCATAATGAACAAGTGTACATGGAATTATACTTTTTCTCTCATCATTTACTAAATTTCCAACACCCGTTCCTTCTTTCGCTAGATGTCCATAACCACTTTTATGATTACACGTATTAGTAGTTGAAGAACTACCTCCACCCATTTAAATCAAAATAAAGAGCAAGGGTGGCGAAGATATATTTCGACAGATTTGAGGAGAGATATTTCGACAGACTTGAGTGAATGATATTTCGTTAGACTTGAGGAATGATATTTCGACATACTTGAGGAGAGATATTTCGACAAACATGATGAATGATATTTCGTTAGACTTGAGGAATGATATTTCGACATACTTGAGGAGAGATATTTCGACAAACATGATGAATGATATTTCGACAGACCGAAGACAGATTTGGTTGTTTATTTCATTTAAAATGCCTACACTAGCAAATATTGGAACACTAATATTTCATCCTGATGCAAACGTTTCAAATGATCTGATGAGAATGCAAGAGAATACATCGGCTATAGATATTATTGTTCACATCTTGAAAAATAAGATTAATAGAAAAGGAATAAATAACAAGATCTTAATCGTTAAAGGTCGTACTGGTTCGGGTAAAAGTACTTTCATGATTTCATATTTGTATGATAAATTAATTGAAAACCAAACATCACAACATCATGGTTGCATTTGTGTATGTGAACCTAGAGTAGTTCTCACACGTTCAAACTCAATTGATATCATAAGATATAACAAGAAATTCATATACGGTGAAAATATGGGAGTATTGACAAGCATTGATAAAATATATCCTCGCAAAAAAGAGAACATAACTTTTTGCACAACACAAACACTCAATAACATTCTCATTAATTTTATGAATGAGACTAATGAAAGTGTTTTGATAAATAAACTTTCGAAATATAAAATCATTGTTATTGATGAAGTACACATTCTTAATATTCAAACCATTTCAATTCTCAAGACAATTAAAAACTTTTTGGGCAAGTTTTCAAAATATCCTGAAATGCCAATCATCATCTTTGCATCTGCTACATTAAATGAAAACAAGTTGCTTTCATACTTTTATGATCAAGATCCAATAGATCCAACTTTATTCGTCGAAGTAGGTGGCTCTGGTAATTATCCTGTAGTTGAAAAATATTTGATTGACAGTGAATTATCTAAAATGAATAATATGGAGCAATCAAAAAATGGATTTAGTGTACCGTGGACCATGTTAGCAAACTTCTTTTATCGCAATATATTTCATCAATTATTTAAATCTAAGAGTGAACTAAAGGTTAATGATAAGATGTATCAAGTTAGAGATGCACTATTATTTATTCCATCGACTATTGCTATGGATTTTATCGCTGATAGATTAATACGTTATATTTCTGAAGAGAAGATAAATGCATTATATGTAAAAAGGAATTATAGTTTAGCAGAGTTGAATGAGTTTAGAGAAAAATATAAGAACAAAACTAGAGTACTCATTATTGGTTATGCTAGAGGTTATAGTGAAGCATCTGATTATCTTGTAGAATCACCTGTCTCAAATATTAGTGAAGAATGTTTGAAGAATGAAACAAAGATATTTCTATCGACTGCAGCTATAGAAGCAGGTAAAACTATTTCTACATTGTATTTCTGTTTAGATTTAGGTATAGATCAAAAAACAATATTTAATCCATTGAGATATTATACGAATAGAATTGAAGGAAAGAAATTGAAAATATTAAAGCAGATTCCCGAGAACATTAATCAAAAGAAACAACGAATGGGTAGAGTAGGTAGAGAAGCACCAGGTGTATTTCTCAATTTCTTCTCTAAAGCTGTGGAAGATAAAATGTTGAAAGAAGATATTCCAGAAACAATTAATAACTATATATTGTCACCTGTTTTGATGGCAACAATCATGAATAAATCTGTGTTTCATGCTCTAGATTTCATGAACATTAATGACTTCTATGAAAAGATTAGTTTAGATATCTTATTGATTAGTGGTCATGATTTAATTCTCTCTGGAATTATCAATAGTTTTGGAGAATATAATCCTAAACTTAATAATGAAATCTTTAATACTGAACCATGGTTGAAATATGCTGAAATACTTTACTACTTATATGGCTACAAACTTCTCGATGCATTAGTGTTCGCAAGTGTTAATAGATATGAAGTTAGCGATTGTTATCATCTGTTTAAACGTGACCCATCTACAATTGGAACAGCAGTTCGACCACAATCTAATGGTAATAAATATGATGAAGTAAGTGGAAAGATATCTGATGCAAGAAATGCTTATACAAAAATAATCTACAATCTGTAACACCTCCATTTATTTTTGGGACAGTACTTACAACAATCTTTGACACAGTCTTTGACACAGTCTTTGACACAGTCTTTGGTGATAAATATTTCGACACAGTTCACCACAATCCTTCCATAGTCTTTGACACAGTCTTACGCAAGTCTTTGACACAGTCTTTGACACAGTCTTTGGTGATAAATATTTCGACAATTTTCATCACAATCTTCACCACATTCTTCTAAAAATAATTTAACACACATTATTCATCAGATCAATGCGATATAACTTTTCAAATTTCTTTCGATATTTGTTAAACTGTTTTTTGCTCAAATATAAATCACCACTGTCGTCAAAATATAGATTAACTCTTGTGTCTTCTGCGAGGTAAATATACTTGTTTAAAATGTGTCGAGCCATATTCAAGACTTGTAAATCAAATAAACAATTGACGTATTCATCATCAGTTAGTTTGTTGAGAATAAATGTTATATGTTTATCATCACCTTCTTCTACAAAACTATCACAGATGTAATATTTGTATTCTTCAACGAATGAATCGGACTTGTCGACATCTACTTTCTTTGTATACTGATCACCAAGTTTGATCATTAAGTCTGGATATTTAACACAATCATGTATAGATATTCTCCTAATTGAATGGTCACGAGTTGTTTTCCACATATATCCATAAGCTATTTTGTATGTGATGTTATGATACTTAATTAAATCTTCTAACAAGATATTATCAACAGTCATATAACAACATTCATTCACATATTTCTCTTTTGTAAATATCAATGGTAATTTTCTCTCCTTTTTAAAATTGATGATATTGATCATAACCACAAACGCACTGATATATCTATCGTCAGTAGGTTCTGTTTGTTCATTTGTAAATAGATGCTTTAGAATATCTGGTGGATGATTTAAATCGTATTTTGCTTCAGTACCTGCGAAAAATACAGGATCACCGGTAACTAACCATAATGATGAAATTGCTTGTGTATATAAGTTTGGAGTCAACTTAATGTGAATAAGATTATTCATATCAGTTCGTTCTTGTTTTCGTTTAAATGGTAATGGATGTTCACCTGTCATAATAAAATCGCGAACTATTCCAGTGTAATATTTATAGTTTGGCACTTTAGATGTAACTTCATCCCTAATATATTTGATATAATCGTCTCTTAGAATCATTTAAAAATTAAAAAATAAATAGGAGAAAAATTTCAACAAGCGAGTGATGGATGAACACAATAATGAAGCACAGGAGTGACAGATGAACACTATATTTATTTCAACACAATGAACACGACAATGAAGTGACAGATGAACGCAATAATGAAGCACAATAATGAAGCACAATAATGAAGTGACAGATGAAGCACAATAATGAACGCAATAATGAAGCACAATAATGAAGTGACAGATGAAGCACAATAATGAACGCAATAATGAAGCACAATAATGAAGTGACAGATGAAGCACAATAATGAACGCAATAATGAAGTGACAGATGATTTCAACAGTGAAGCACAGGAGTGACAGATGAAGTAACGATGAAGTGACAGATGAATGATAGATAAGTAAAAATAAATGTTTCATCCTCTTATTTTTGCTTCAGTTATATCTTCTTCAATTTCAACACCAATATCTTTTAATTTCTCCATAGCATGTTTTGCTTTGCTTTCATCAGTCTGCTTACTAATTGTGAATTTAGGATATTCATCATAGTATTCTTTGTTGATTAACTCAGAATCATCATGTGTATATTGTCGACACAATTCTCGTATCTTTTTAATCTTTTGATCGACTATATTGTTATTAATCGTTTGATGTTCATATTTATTTTCATCAAACTTATACTCAGCATTATCTCCAATTGACTCTGATGATTTCTCAAAATCAATTTGACTATACTCTTTCATGAACGTATTCTTTGGCCTTCTAGTATAGATATTTTCATTGATTTTGATACCATCGTCAGTCATATTCAATTCATACCCATCATTATATTCTTTTTCCATTTTACAGATAAAAATATCTTCATTACAACAATTACGAGAGACTTTGAGCAGACAATGAAATGTAAATGGTCGAAACATCTATCAACAAACTTGTGTAAGATCTATGATAGACTGATGAAAAGTAATGGCGAAATATCTACACCAGACTTATGTAAGATCTACGCCAGACTTTCGACAGACTATGAAAAGTAAATTGTCGAAACATCGTCAACAAACTTGTGTAAGATCTACACCAGACTTATGTAAGAGTTGTGCAAGACCTTTCAACAAACCTATCAACAGACTGTGTAAGACCTTTCACCATAATAATTACGAGAGATCTTTCGCAGACCTTCGCCAGACTTGTGAAGATATGGTAAGGCCTCAAAATGAAAAATGGTGAATTTTTTTCAATTAAATGAATAAAGATGTTATGCTAAATCGAATCAACAGTAAAAATGAATTGGTTGAAAGATCTTATGATATATTTAAGAAGTTTTATGGTACATCAATCAGAGAAACAAAAATTAGTTCAATCGTTAATGGTGAATCTATAGAAATTAAAAATGATAATATCTTAATTGATGTACCAGTAGAAGAACAATATAGATTAGACGACAAGAAATTTCAATCACAGTTACATGCATGTAATAAAAAACTGTACAATTATCAGATTAATGCTATAAAGAAAATTCTAGAACTTGAACGCAGAGGATATGTTGAAAAAGATGGTAAACGAATAACGTCTAATGCATGGTTATTATCTTTGCCAATTGGTTCAGGGAAATCTATAGTGTTTAATTTCATAGCATTATTCTTTAGAGCAGTACCGTCTCATCCAATTATTTTATCTAGAGATGGTTCAAATATTCCTGAACATGAACAAATTCAATGGAAAGAATATCCATATCATTACGAAACATGTATGTATGAAACTGTCGATGGAAAGTTAACTGATGCAAATTCTATAATCACTATGACGAATTACATTCAACGTGCTGGCACTACAGTAATTTTAACACATATGCATTTACTAGATCAGATGCATGAATATTTTGAAACAGATTTTAAGAGAGAGATATTGGGACAGTCTAACATTCAATATGCTATGGATGTCAGAGATGTTGACTGGAATAATTTACATGTACTTGTTCTAGTCGCAACAATAGAAAACATCAATGAACTTATCAAGATGAGTTACGATATGCCATTCATGAGAGTTATTATCGATGATTATACTTCGATGCCAAACATAGATAGTTTTCGACAAATTTTAGCTAGTTCAACATTGTTTGTTTCTGGTTCAGGATTTCAACGAAGACCTGAAGAGATTCCTGCAAGTTATTATACATTGAAATATACTCCAGTCAATTCTATATCAATTGTTGGTAGACCTGAAGAAACATTAGAAGGTGTATTTCGTAATAACGTTGCGAGTTATGAATTGATGGGCTCTTCATGTGAATTCTCGCAATATGAATTTATATCTGAATGTGAAGATGTCTCTAGAAAACAATATAGAGAAGATCCAAAATATCTTTATCCGCCGATTGAAAAAGATCCTAAACTTTATAATTATATGTCATTAATGTTCATATTGAAAAATCTTAGCAACATCAAGAAAGCTATTCAAGCAGTTGAACAAGATTTAATAACTATAGATCCAAGAACCAAGCAACCAAAACTTAGTAAAGATAAGTTGAAATACTACTTTCAATTCAAAGAACTTATCAACAAAGTACGTGAAGAAGATGAAAAGAGAATTGTCATGATAGGTAAAAATAAGAAAGAAGTAATTAAGAAAATAAAGATCAATAACAAACTCTATGAAATAATCTATAAAAATCCAACAACGAGTTCTAACAATGGCTCACCTCTAGTTACTCAAACATGTTTATGCTGTGGAGAAGATCAAGGTAAATTCGAGCATCATAACGGTTATGGAATGGTTGCATCATGTTGTGGAGCATTCTTCTGTTCAAAATGTCTTAAGAATATGACTACGCGTATAATCTATGATAGCACTACAGGTAAGAAGATTGTAGATAAACATAATTATTACTGTTGTTGTTGTCGATGTAAGAATTCTAAGTATTATATCAACATGACAAAGAAGAAAGATTCAAACATTTATGCATATCATTTGATTAAAGACTATTTTGAACACTCTGAATTAGATAACTTGTTGAATTTCGATTATTACTTCTACATGATAATGAACAATGGTTTCGTACCTTTATATCATGAAGGACGTGGACTCAATATTGCAAACGACATATCGCAAGGTGCAATCAAACTATCAAATACTATAGATGTTGGTGTTGTACCTACGATGGAAAAGATATTACCAAAGGATCAGCTGGCAGTTAGATCTATAGAAATGATCAATAAGTGTCTCATGGAATTTAATATAACCCCTAAACAAGGAGCAGCTATTATGATTTACAACTGTCCAAAATATATGGTGCCACGTTTGAATGCTAACTTTATGAATCTCAAGAATATCGCTAAGAAAAATAATATTAGTTTTCCACTGTCGAATGTTGAATTGATGTACAGAAACAGCGTTGGCAGTTTGATTGGATTGAATAAAAATATATTAGGTATCATTGTTTGGGAAGCACCTAAAGAGAAAGATGAAATATATCAAATCGCTGGAAGATTAATTCGTATAAATGGTTGGAATAATAAACTAACATTCTACATTACAGCATCATCGATTGAATATAATTGATGAAACGTCTGACTTATTTTTCACACTTATTTTCAACAAATCATTCGACAAATCATTCAACACAATCATTCACTGGTGAAGTACCTGATGAAACGACAATTCATTCAACACAATCATTAAGTGATGAAATACCTGATGAAACAACAATTCATTCAACACAATCATTCATCGATGAAGCGCCTGGTGAAACAACAATTCATTCAACACAATCATTCATCGATGAAGTGACTGGTGAAACAACAATTCATTCAACACAATTCATTCAACACAATCATTTACTGGTGAAGTGACTGGTGAATGCTAATGAACCAAAAATAAAGAGAATGATTAAAGGTAATAAACTGTTTTATTATCACCATTAATTGATAGTTTCTTTATTTTTACGTCTTTAACATATTTTTTAACTTCTTTGACTGGATCATCAGTTTTATACAATGGTTTCATATAATAGCATATACTTCCACGTGCTGATTGACAGATTTTATTATATTCGTATGAACCATCATTGTACAAATATAATCTATCCTTTTTCATACCCAAGTTTTCAACGTAACTATTAGGATCAATTTCTTCAATGAATGATTTTAATAATCTCTCATATATTTTATTCAAGTTATCAACAAGGTATGATTCTAACAACAAAGAATTAACGTGATCAATATTTTTCAAGATCTTTTCAACATATAATGGTGATAGTATATTGAAATAATTTATCATAGTCTTCATAGTTTTATTTTTATCTAATCTCTCAAGAGTATTCAATATATTATCTTGATCGGACAATATTTCTTTTATCCTTATTGCTTGCAGTTTGATTATATCCATGCATTTTGATACTAGAGTTTGTTTACATTTCTTTTTTATCTTTATTTTCTCAATGATGTCTACATAATTTTGAATGAAAGGTGTCTCAACTTCATTGTTCATTTCATTGCTCATTTCATTGTTCATTTCATTAAATATCGGGATATAATCTTTAAAGATATCTGTCAAAGAAATATTCTCAATTTGACTCATAATAGTTTCACATACTGCAATCTCAGTATCACATTGTTTAGATAAATTATTGAGTATGTCAACTTGAATATTATCTTGAAATGAATTCGACAATCCTCTCTGAACGAATGCTTGAAAAGATTTTAATCGATTTAACAATGAACCATAATCATAAAGATAATTGACGACAGTTAATTCGTCAATATCTTTTTTCAAAGTCTCTTTAATTTGTGCACATATGTCACCATAGTAGTTATATTTATTATTATATTTTCTACCTATATTGTTAAAGATATCTGAAAACATATCAGAATAAGTTGTTATGTTTGTCTGGGGCCTTGTCTGGGGGCTTGTTTTTTGATTTGACTTATCACTTGACTTATCATTTGTCTGGAGATTTGACTTATCACTTGTCTTATCGCCTGTCTGTGAATTTGACTTATCACTTGTCTGGAGGTTTGTCTTTCTTCTCTTCGTTCCCGATACCTTTCTCGATACCTTTCTCGTAATATTTGACATAATAATTTTTACATAAAATAAAAATAAATTTAAGGCCTCAAAACCTTAACGCAAACACTCTTTTAGCGATAATATAAAACCACTCTATCATCGGGTTCTTTCTTAGTTTGTTCACTTTTGTATATTAGGATCATATACATCGATGAATGTCGTCATTTGTTCCTCTTTCTCATATAATATTCTTTAAATCCTGGCATTATTTTTCAATGTGATAAAATAATTATTTTCTTGAAGTGAAATGAGTCAAATTATTGAAACAGTAAGTCTTAGTAAGGATCAAGCACAAACTGTTTTGAAAAATCTATATGAATGTCAACATGTTAGAAATGTAAAAATGATATTCGAAGGTAAACCAAAATATGGAAAAGGTATTGATGAGAAGTATGGTTTAAAACGTATCACCAAATTTGCAAGTCTATATGAAGTGTATGTTGGTGAATTAGATAATGATGAAAAGATGATTTACATAGTCTTTTATGACAACAAATTTGATAAGCAACATTATTATGCATGTGAATGGTTTTATCATTTATTCGAGAATGATGTAAAGAAGAAATCAATAAGACCTCGCGTATATATAATGCCATCATATTTTGTGACAGAATCTATGCATGAACATATTCCCGACAATCTTATGAAATGCAACTATAGAGTCGTCAGTCTTGTTGCCATGTATCCATTAATAGGTTCAAAAACAAGAATGTTTGGTCTATGTTATAATTATCAGATCATTCCTCATAAGTTATATTACAACGGAAAAGATTATCCGATCATTAAAGATTCAGATATTATTTGCAAAATATTTAACGCAATACCTGGTGAATGTATTTTGTGTGATAGAGTTATGAATGAAGCAGGTACATATGTTGAAAAATCTATACGCACTGTTGAAAGGACTGAAAAATATCCAGAAGTTATTGCAAAGAGTGGAATAAGTTATAATGAATTTGAAGGTTTCATACCACCAAATACTTCTGAAACTATATAAATCCTTAGACGAGCAAGTCTTGTTCATTTATTTTTGCATTCGTGAAAAATGAATACTTTACAATATTTTTACACCAATCTTACGCTAATTTTACATGACAATATTTTACACCAATTTTACATGACAAGAGTTTTACAACGATTTTATATCTCTGGAAATTTACAACAAAGTTACACGAGTTTTACAACAAAGTTACACTAATTTTATATCTCTAGAGTTTTTACAACAATGTTACACTAATTTTATATGACTAGAGTTTTTACAACAATGTTACACGAGTTTTACAACGATGTTACACTAATTTTATATGACTAGAGTTTTTACAACAATGTTACACGAGTTTTACAACGATGTGACACTAATTTTATATGACTAGAGTTTTTACAACAAAGTTACACTAATTTTATGTCTCTAGAGTTTTACAACGATTTTATATCTCTGGAGATTTACACGAGTTTTACAACGATTTTATATCTCTAGAGTTTTTACAACGATTTTACACTAATTTTACACCAATCTTATATTCACTTCATTTTTATTTAGTGCAATCTAAAAATGAGTTGATATTTATTCAATAATGCGTGATAACTTATCACATCCGTCTGTCATATATATAGTGTCACATAATTCGTGTATCACCCAGTTTGAAATATTGAGAACTTCTAATGATTCACAATTAGAGAAACATCCACGAAGTGTATAAACTCTAGATACATCCCAATGTGATAAATCTAGACTGCGTAGACTTGTGCAACCTGAAAAGCATCCACATAGTTTTTCAACATTAGAAGTATTCCAACGCTCAATCACCAGAGAAGACAATGATGAACAAGAACTAAAGCATCCTGCCAGATTTTTAACATTAGATACATTCCAACGCGAAACATCTAGAGAAGATAATGATGAACAAAAACTAAAGCAATCCGACATATCAACAACATTAGAAACATTCCAATGCTCAACTACTAGAGAAGATAATGATGAACAGAAAGTGAAACAATCCGACATATCAGTAACATTAGAAACATTCCAATGCTCAACTACTAGAGAAGATAATGATGAACAAAAACTAAAGCAATATGATAAAGTTTCAACATTAGATACATCCCAGTTGTTTAAATCTAGACTGCGTAATGAACTGCAACAATGAAAACACCACCTTAGATTTTTAACATTAGAAGTATTCCATGTATCAATCTTTAATGATGTTAATGAGCTACAGTTACAGAAACAATCCGACATATCAACAACATTAGATACATCCCAATGTGATAAATCTAATGAACATAATGAATTACAATTTCTAAAGCATCCTGACAACGAATTGACGTTAGATACATTCCAGTCAGATACATTTAAATATTCTAACACTTTAAGACCAATGAAACAATTCGATAGATCTTTAACATTTGAAACATCTAAACTTGATAAATCTAGTTTCTTCAACATATCAAATTTTTCATGAGAGATTTTAATAGGACATTCAACAGGCGATTCATCAGACGTTTCATCAGGAGACTCATCAGAGATTTCATCAGGCGTTTCATCAGACGTTTCATCAGGCAATACACCAGGCGATACAACGGGAGATTCATCAGACGTTTCATCAGGCAATACACCAGGCGATACAACGGGAGATTCATCAGACGTTTCAACAGGCGATTCATCAGACGTTTCAACAGGCGATTCAT
>OBKV01000711.1_pt1 | contig 24665 bp, 10 predicted proteins | sample 1517301 | NCBI WGS metagenome assembly OBKV01 (sample SAMN04571685, study PRJEB22368) | human gut metagenome | biome: human gut; material: stool | host: Homo sapiens | place: Luxembourg | collected 2012-06-29 | reverse complement strand
CTTATCCAGATTCTTACCGTTCTTCGTCGTAACGATCATCACGCCGTTGGCTCCCCGCGAACCATAGAGAGCGGTCGCCGTAGCATCCTTGAGCACCGAAAAACTCTCGATAATCTCCGGGTCCAGCCCGTTCAGTTCATTCGCGTCGATAGCCACACCGTCAAGGATGATCAACGGCTTGGTCGCGGAACCGAACGTGGAGATACCACGTATCCAGAAATCCGCCTGGTCGGCACCGGGCTGTCCATTGCGCTGCACGGCGATCACACCGGCCAGGCGTCCGGCAAACCCGGTCGACAAACTCGACGAAGGCATCCGCAGTTCCGCGGGAGCGATGGACTGTACCGAACTCACCAGCATGCCTTTCTTTTGCTGGCCGTAACCCACCACCACAACTTCGTCCAACGCATTGGCGTCCTGTTTCAACGCCACGTTGAGATAATTCTCACGGCCAACCGCAATCTCCTGGGCTTCATACCCGACATAGGAGAAAAGCAGTGTTTTCCGGTTTGCCGGCAGGTTGATCGAAAACATTCCGTTCAGGTCCGTCGTAGTACCGATGGTCACACCTTTTACCTGTACGGTGGCTCCGATCAGCGGCTCTCCGGTGGCCGCATCGGTGACAGTACCGGAAACCGTTCGGGGAGCAGACTGTGCATATATTCCGCAAGGAACCGCGAAAATACCTCCGGACAACACGGCGAGCATAATCAACCGCGCAGTCCGCAACATATTATCAATCTTAATACATTTCATGATTTTCTGGGATCAAACATTAGCGATTCGTAGAGATGGGACCCGACTACAAATAGAGAACGGGATAAGAAGTAATGTCGTAAACGTGTGTCATGAGCATGTTTCATTTTACAATTTTCAGATAAAGTAGTTTCGGTTGAAATGCCGATACAAAATTCTTCTCTTATTTAGAAAAAAGGTCGAAATTTTACCGGAAAAACACCGTAAGGAAAATAAAGTGGGATTCCTTCGTTTTTTTTTGGATTTCGGCAACCCATTCGTTATTTTTGGCTATGCATTCATCTATAATCCAATGAAAAAGATCATTTTAACAACTCTTTGCTGTCTGACGGCCGCACTCACATCCGCAAGGGAAAAATCTCCGGTCACGATCATCATGCAGGTTTCGGACCCCCAGATGGGGTTCTATGCCGACAACCGCGACATGGCCTATGAAACCCGCACCCTCACAAAAACCGTCGAAGCAATAAACAGGCTCCGCCCCGATGTCGTCGTCTTCGCCGGCGATTACGTGCACAATGCAGCGGACGAGAGCCAATGGACGGAATTCCTGCGGATCGTCGCAGAAATAAATCCCCGCATCAAGACCCTTTATCTCCCGGGCAACCACGACGTCCGGCTGGAAGAGGGTTCCGTCGATGTGGAACCCTACACGAAACACCTCGGAACCGACCGCTTCTGTGTGCGTGTGAACGGGATCCTACTGACCGGCATCAACTCGGATTACCTGAAAGACGAAACCCGGGACCCCTCGAAAGAAGAGAATCAGTTCCGGTGGCTGGCCCGTTCGCTCAAAAAGAAAAGGGCCAGCCGGACATCTCTTGTCTTCGCACACCACCCGTTCTTTCTCCGGCAAATCGACGAACCGGACGGCTATTCGACCATTTCGCCGGAAAAACGCCGGAGATATTTCGAACTGTTCCGGGAAACCGGTGTGCAAACCGTCTTTACGGGACATTTGCACGACAACGCGGAGACATCGTACGACAACATCGGAATGATAACCACGAGTGCCGTGGGCCGACCGTTGGGAGACGCTCCTTCGGGAGTGCGGATTATTGTCATCAAGGATCGAACGATCATCCACCGGTACTATCCGCTCGATGAAATACCGGACGCTCGAACCGGACTGATCCAGGCTCTCCGATAACGGAGTTCAAATTCCGGACGGTACGACGAGGCCGGTTCGACGAATCGGCCTCGTCGCTTTCAGAGCGTAAAAACCATTGCTATCGGATAGTGATCCGAAATGTAAGGCGCCCCGTAATCGCCGTCGAGGGTGACGAACTTTCGACATTTCATCCTGCCGCGGTAGAAAAGATGATCGAGAATAATCGTGTCCGGAGCCGATCCGAAACCATTGAATGTTCCCTTTTGATCGGTTTCCGCCGCTGTATCGCGTGCCGAAGCCATCAGTCTGGTCAACGGCTTGAGATGCGGATTGTCAATGGATGTATTAAGGTCTCCGCCCAAGATAACCGCCGCTTTCTTACCGGCAATCTGTCGAATCTTCGTCACGATCAGTTTCACGCCCTCCTCACGGGCAATTTTCCCTTGGTGGTCGAGGTGAGTGTTGAAATAGAAAAACTCTTTGCCCGAACTCTTGTCGCGCAATTCGACCCATGTTACCGTGCGGTTGCAGGCGGCATCCCATCCGCGCGACACGTTGTCGGGAGTCTCGCTGATCCAGAAGGTGCCGCTGTCCAGCAGTTCGAACCGGTCGCGGAGGTAGAACACCGCCATCGTTTCGCCGCCTTCGGCCCCGCCGTCACGATCTTCGCCGACACGGGCATACCGGGGACATTCGGTGTCGATGTAATACAACTGGTCTTGCATGGCTTCCTGCACGCCCATCACATCGGGAGCCTCCTGCCGGAGCATTTGCGCCGTGGCGTGACGACGGTTCGGCCAACTGTTGTCGCCGTCGCGCCCCCAACTGGTACGCATATTGAAAGAAATCAGTTTGATAGATACTGCATCCTGACCGGCCTGGACCGAGTTCGAGAAACAGAACGCAAGCAGCAAAAAAAGCATTGTCTTTTTCATCGGAATATTTATTGGTTCGTTGCCTGATAGATTTTACCATTTATTTTGATTCTCAGATTCTTCCATTGCGGCGGCAGGACAGACGGGCGCTGCACGAGACCGTCCGCCGTAATCTCCAGCCCGCCGAATCCGAACAGCACGGCCTGCAACATGCCGCCCGCACCCGTCATGAAATAGGGATTGCCGCTGGTGGCCGTTTCGGCAAACACCCCGAACGGCGGCCGCAGGTTGGGCAAGTAGGAGCGACGGAACATTTCGCAGGCTTTTTCGGCCATTCCGAGCCGGGCATACTGAATCGCAAAAACCGAGTAACTCATCGCCGGACCGTTACGCGGATCGATTCGGCGCTCGTAGTATTCCAGATCGCGCAACTGAGCTTCGCGTCCGGTCACGATGCCCAGCGGATAGCCCAGCAGGTTGGCATCGGCCTGTTTGATCATCTCGCCGTCGTAGCCGGCATGCTCGCGCGTCGTTCCGTCGGCGAAGTGCGGGATGCGAAGGCCCGCGGCTACCGCACTGCGGATCGGGACGCTCGCCGCAAAGCTCCGCCGCAGCCGAAGCGTACTCCAGTGCCCGGCGGGCCGCGCCGTTGGTAAAGGCATTGTCCGTGACGCCGACGGCGTATTCGTTGGCTCCGATCACATTGCGGATCGAGTAGCTGCCGTCGGCATTCGCCGTAACGCGATCGCACCAGAAACGTGCAGCCTCGCGCATCAGCGGGAAACCCTCGCGGCGCAGCCACTCCCGGTCCTGCGTCACACAGTAATAGTTCCAGCTGGCGATGGCGATATCGGCTGTAATATGATGTTCGAGCGGACCGGTGAGGGCAAAGGTCGGCGTAGCCTCCTCGCCCCGGTCATCCCCTTCCCAGGGGAACATCGCGCCCCGATAGCCGTGGGCGTAGGCCCGACGACGGGCCGCATCGAGTCCGTCGGTTCGGTAATCGAGCATCTGGCGCGCCAGGCAGGGCCGGAGCACCAGCAGCGCCGGATACATCCAGATCTCAGAATCCCAGAAGATATGACCGTTGTAAAAGCCCCGGGCCGAAAGGCCCATCGGCGGAATACTCCGGCGACTGCCTTCACGGATAGAGCCGTAAAGGTTGAACAAGGCGAAACGCACATCCAACTGTGCCGTGGGATCGCCTTCGATCTCGATATCGCCCTGCCACAACTCCGCCCATTTCCGTTCGTGTGCCGCAACGAGTTGCGCCGCTCCCTCCCGGGCTGCATAAATAGCCTGCCTTTCCGATTCATTCCACGGGTCGGCGAAAGCGGCTGTAGTACAGATTGTTCCCACAAGGGAGAACGACGCCCGGCCGCCCTTGCGCAGAACAATCCTCACGCTTTCCGGTGAGACCGCTTCGCACCCTTCACCGCAAAGAAAAGTCGACGAAGCCACAATATGGTCGCGGCCGCGGTTGTAACTGCCGGAAGTGCGCTGTACGGCAATACGGCTGCCGTCCTCACATCCGACCGTGCGCGACTCCCGCAGGGTGTCGGCGAACTCTCCGGGAACGGTATGACCGTTTGAAAAAAGAACCTCTGCATCGCGTTCCGCCGTCACTTCCACCTCTGTCATAAGAGCGTAAGGCATGTTCCGCAAGGCCCGTATACGATAGACGACCGTCACACCGTCCGTTGAAAAACGGGTCGTGTGCACTGCACGCCGCATATCGACCGACTGATGCTGTGGACGGACCTCCGACGGATCGAACCGATGACCATCGACAGCCATTGTCAACCCCAGCGGATTGATCCCTTCCAGAATACGACTCACATCATCTCCGAACCCCGGCTCATAACTCCCTCCCAGAATCACAGAACCGAGGGCAAAAGGCTCCCGATCCACGGCTACGCCAATTTCTCCGTTGGCCATGGCGACGGCAAAATAATCAGCCGTGGTATCTCGTGCGGTAATTACCCACCCTTCGCTGCGGGCATCGACCGACAGCGGAACGACCGCCAGCAGCACGACCCAAAAAACAAGTCTCATCATGGTTCTATTCATTTACGGGAACAAACGTCACGGCCTGCCCGCCACGGGCAGTCATTGCAATTTCGAGCATATCGGCAGAAGTCACGGTCCGTTTTTCGATGCGATAGTTTTCGGGATTCTCCGCAGAATCCGGAGCGTCGGCATAGATCGTTGCAGTATAAGTCATACCGGACTTCAGGAAGCCGAGTTTCTGGGTCAATGTCCGGGGCTCATCGTTCGTGCCGGCGCCCAGGAAGAAACTGTCACCCGCACGGCGTACGACGACAATATATTCGCCGGGTTCACCCTGCAATGCTTCGGACCAGTCACAGTCGGCATCGAAATCCCGGAAGAATTGGAAAGCCGGATGTCCCTCGTAGTTTTCGATCAGATCGGACGCCATCTGAAGCGGAGAATAAATAATCACCCAGTTGGCAATCTGACGTGCCAGCGTAGTCTTGATACAACACGAATTGTTGTCGCCGTTCCACTCCTGCATTCCGGTTTCCCGGCCCCGGACGCGCGAGTAATCAAGATCGAATACCCCCGGCGTATAATCCATCGGACCGCTCAGGAGCCGTACGAAAGGCAGTGTACAGAGATACTCCGCGGAGTTCCCTTCCGACCATGCGTTCCACTCCATGCCGCGTGCCCCCTCCCGGGTCATCATATTGGGCCACGTGCGGCGAATGCCCGTATCCTTGATCGGCTCGTGGGCATCGATGACGATCCCATAACGGGCCGCCGTCTCGACGACACGCTGGTAGTGCCGCACGCCATACTGCGAGTGGTGGAGCTGGCCGTCCCTGAAGCCTCCGGCATATCCCGTTTTGACGGCATGCACACCCAATCCGGCATAGCGCTGCATAGCCGTTTCCAGAGCCGCTTCATATTCAGGAATATTACCACCCGTTTCATTGTGCATCCACAACTCGATGTTCTTCTCCCGGGCATACGCGGCAATGCGGTCGAGATCGAAATCTGCATAGGGCTTCACATAATCGAAGTGCTGCGTTTTACCCCAGTTCTCCCAGCCTTCGTTCCACCCTTCGAACAACACTCCCTGAATATTGTTCGCCGCTGCGAAGTCAATATGACGCAGAGCATTCTCCGTCGTCGCTCCATGCCGGGGTCCCATTGTCCATGTATGGGTGCCGAGATGCAGTCCCCACCATACGCCGATATATTTCTGCGGTTTGATCCACGAAGTGTCAGCAATCTTCGAAGGCTCGTTCAGGTTAAGGATCAGCGACGAGTTGATCAGGTCCACCGCTTTGTCTCCCACTTGGATCGTCCGCCACGCCGTCATGAATTTCGAGGGAATACGAGCCTTTATACCGTCAGGCAGCGGAGCCAACTCGGCTTTGAAGGCCAGCGAATCGGTCCGGTAGAGATTCATTTCGGGGAAATCGTACAGCGCCGCTTCGTGAATCGAACCGTATGTGCCGTCCACACGGAATGTGAAAGGCGTATTGGCGTTTTCAACGGCCGAAACCGGCAGTTCGCGATACAACAATTCATAGGTGTTGAAATTTCCGGGAATCGACCACGACACGCCGTCTTCGGCGAAGCGGAATTCGGTCAGTTCATCGGTGACGGTCAGCGAATCGAGGTCCGGTACCTCCCATTCATAGCGGAATGCCACACCGTCGTCAAAAGCCCGGAAACGAAGCGTCAGCAACACGCCGTCGTCGTTTTTCAATACCGCCGTCATTTCGTTGTGGCAATCGCGCAGGATTTTATTTTCGCCCCACGGCTGCGTCCATGTTTCGTTCACGGATCTTTTCACAATCTCCCGTACCGAAAAGCCGCCGGCGAGGTCTCGCTCTTGCGCCACGAGGCCCAAGGCGGAAGGAAGGATCAAAGGCCTGCCGTCGCGTTCGACGGTATAGGCCATGCAGCCGTCGGCGCCCGTCACGAACGAAAGGCGTGTGCGCCCGTCGGGAGAAATTATCTCCGGATTCCCGCCGCATGCAAACAGAAGCAAGCACACACAGGACAAAAACAAGTTCCGGAACGAGAACTTCAAAGTTTGGTTCATGCTAAATTTATTTAAATGAGGTTATTGTAATTTTCGGGCTATTTGCCGGTCATACCTTAAGGAAAGTGTTTTTTCGATACAAGAAATAGAGAAACAGCCAGCAGAGCACGATATAACCTATATCGTAGATCACCGCCCCTACTGTTTCACTGCATTTGGAAGCAAGTCCGCCGACGAAAAAATCGGACGCATAACGCAGTGGAATAATCCGCTGCGCCATATAAATCGTAATGGAATTCAATCCGATAACCCGGAAAACGAACGTCCATCGTTTGTACCCGCACACGTCAATCAGGTAATAAAACAAGGCGGTCATCCCCAGCGAATAACCGGAGACCACGCAAGTGAACGAACTGCTCCATAAATTCTTGTTGACCGGCATGATAAGATTCCAGCACAAGCCCGCCGTCGTGATCGCCAGTGCGGCGACGGCCATATAGAACGCTTTCCAAGAGCCAGAGAGCCCTCTCCGGCCATCGAGCAAAAATTCGCCGGTGAACATTCCGAATAGAGCCGATACGACTGCCGGCAGGGTGCTCAATATCCCTTCCGGATCGAATGCCCCGTAAAGGATGTGTCCGGGAAGGTACTGTCGGTCAATCCATCCGGCCAGACACCCCTCCACCGAAAGCGGATCGGCACCGACCGGAGCATCGGGGGCTACGACCAGGCCGAGCAGCAGTGAATAGCCTATTAGGATAATCCCGGCAACAGCTATCCGAGTTCTCACGCTGCAATACACGCAGAGCAGTGCGGCGAACATCCAAGCCAAGCCGATCCGTCCCAGCACGCTTGCTATGCGCAACGAGGAGAAATTGAGCTCGAACAACCCGTTATAAACCATTCCCAACAGGGCAAGAATCAGTCCGCGGCGGAAAATCCGGTCCAGAATCCGTTTTCTGCCGAATCCGCGTGCACGCTGTTTGGCCAGCGAGAAGGGGAACGCCACGCCTGCGATAAAAAGAAACAGAGGAAAGATCGTGTCTTGAATCGTTAGTCCATTCCACGCCGCATGCTGCATCTGCGACGCAAGCATATCGGTAAAAGATCCGGGCCACAGTGCGCACAACGAGGTCACGAGCCCTGAAAAGCCCATAATAAAGAACATATCGACCCCCCGCAGGGTGTCCAAAGATAAAAGTCGTCTGTTCGGGTTCATCATCGCAGTATATTTAGCACCGGTAGACCGATTTATTCGCCCGTTCCATCGAAGAAATAGGAGGCGTAGCGATAGCCGCATTTGTCGTAAAGTTTCCGGAATACCGTCATGCGCCGGGTGAAATCCCCGAAATCGCGGCGGTCGCAGGCCCATCCCACCTCCGCTAATGCGGCCAGCCGCGGCAAGGCCATATGCTGTGCATGGGCAAAAGAAGCGATATATTCCGTCCATATATTCCCTTGTACTCCCTGAATACAGGATTGTTCCGCTGAAGAAAGACGGTCATAGGGATCGAACGAATAAACCTTACGAACCGGCACGTAACCGCCGATACCGAGTGGTTCGAGGCGCTCCGGCTCCTGCGTCTGAAAATAATCGAGATAACAATGCGTGTTGGGGGTCATGATCACCTGATTCCCGGCCTTGGCAGCGGCAACGCCGCCATCGGCACCGCGCCACGACATAATCGTAGCCGTCTTTGAAATCCCTCCTTCGAGTATTTCGTCCCACCCGATCAGATTGCGCCCCCGGGCGTTGAGCCATTTTTCAATCCGATGGACAAAATAACTCTGCAATTCGTTTTCATGCTCTAACCGCTCATTACGGATACGCTGCTGACAGGCGGGACAGCTCGTCCAACTCTGTTTGGGACACTCATCCCCGCCGATATGGATATATTCCGAGGGAAACAGTTCACACACCTCTGCAAGCACGTTCTCCATGAATTCGAACGTCGAATCCTTGCCCGCGCAATAAACTTCCGGGAATACACCCCATCGCGTCCGTACTATATACCCCTCACCGGCACACCCTAGCCAGGGATAGGCCGCCAGTGCCGCCGAGGCATGTCCCGGCATCTCGATTTCAGGGATGACCGTAATGAACCGTTCGGCCGCATAGGCTACGACGTCACGAATTTGTCGCTGCGTATAGTATCCTCCCGAAGGTATGCCGTCGTAGATATTCGTATTGCGTCCAAGGACTGTTTCGGCACGCCGTGACCCCTCTTTCGTCAATCCGGGATAATGCCTGATCTCGATACGCCATCCCTGGTCGTCGGTCAGATGCCAGTGAAAACGGTTGAGTTTGTGGAGTGCCAATATGTCGATGAACGTTTTGATCTCGTCAACCGTGAAGAAATGACGGCAGCAGTCGAGCATGGCGCCACGATAAGCGAAACAAGGTTCATCCTCCACATGCACTGCCGGAAGTCGCATGCCATACTGCGAGATAAGTTGACGCAAGCTCTGCAATCCGTAGAAGAGTCCCGAAGGGGAACCGCCCGTCACGGCGACACGCCCTTGGCCGATGTCGAGCGAATAGGCCTCCGCCCTGAGCGCCGGATCGATCCCGAGTACGATGCCGCTTTCGGAAATTCCGGAAACTTTCAGCCGAAGTCCATGTTCTCGGCAAATATCCCGCACGAAGAGTTCCGCGACACTCCGCAACGCTTTAGCCCCGCCGGGTACAGCGATCCGCGATCCGGCGGAGAGCACCGCTCCTTCGCCAGTTGCGTAAGCGATGTGCTGAGGCATGGGAACGATCGCGGGAGAATCCGCCGCTCGGGTTTCCGTAAATGAAACAGCAAGCGCCATGACGGCAAAAAAAACATTTTTCATATCGGTATGTTTTAGAACGGTTTCAGGGAATGTTAGGGGTGTCCCACACCCGGGTTTCCACGCATCGGACGAACAGGGTCTCCGTACCCATACGGATCCGGAAATCGCCCTTTTCGAGCCGCCAGCGACCGTCATAACCGACAAACGCCAGATCGGATGCCGGTATCGAAAGCGTCACCGTACGGGTTTCGCCCGGTTCAAGGGAGATCTTCTCGAAATTGCGCAGCCGGATCACGTCAGGCGTCAGGCTTGCCACCAAATCGCTCGACCAGAGCAATACGGCCTCCTTGCCCGCGCAGTCGCCTGTATTGGAGATATCGACCGTGAACGAAAGCGTATCTCCGGCCCGAAATTCCGTAAGGTTAGCCCGCAGATTTCCGTATTCGAATGTAGTGTAACTCAATCCGTGGCAGAAAGGCCATTGCACGTCCATCACGGCATCGTAGTTGTATTCGCCCTCCATCGTACCCCTTTTCTGACAGGGTTTGTAGTCATAGGTGGCCAACGCATCGGGCCAGCGCGGATAGGTAAAGGGAAGCCGGGCGCTGAAGTTCGCATCCCCGGCAAGCAGATTGGCCAGTGCGTCACCCCCGTAATTGCCGGGCAGCAGGATATCGACGACAGCCTGCGCCAACGGCTCTATATCGCCGATCAGACGCGGCCGTCCCTCGTTCAACACCAATACGAGGGGTTTCCCCGTAGACGCCAGTTCGCGGACCAGTTTTTTCTGGTTTTGCGACAAGTTCAGATCATTCATGTTGCCCGGAGTTTCACAATAGGAGTTCTCGCCGATGCAGACGACAATCACGTCTGCATCGGCCGCTGCCGAGACTGCTTCGCCGATTCCCCGCACACGCTCCACCTGCCAATTCTCCGAGGGGGTGCCGTATTCTACGCCTGGAATCCAGGTAACATGATCGAATTTACGCGCCAAGGCCTCGTAAATCGTATTGTAACGATCTGCAAACTCATCGCAACGCTCACCCTGCCAGGTGTAAGACCAGCCGCCGTTGAGACAGCGCATGGAATTGGCATTGGGGCCGGTGAGCAGGATACGCGCCGACTTCGGGAGCGGTAGCAGACCTCCGTCGTTTTTGAGCAGCACCTCCGACTCTTCAGCAGCTTGCAAAGCCACGGCGGCGAATTCATCACTCGCGAAACGATCGAACTTCGAAGTGTCCGGGAACGGCTCTTCGAACAGCCCGATGCGCATTTTCAACCGCAAAATCCGACGAACGGCATCATCGATGCGTCTTTCGGAAACCAGCCCTTCCTCGACCAGTTCACGGAGATAGACGCAGAAATCCCGGTCCAAAGGGACCATGGCCATATCGATCCCGGCATTTATAGCGATCCGAACCGCATCCTTGCGGCTCTCGGCGATATGATCCCGCTCATATAGATTGTAAATATCATTCCAATCCGTAACGATCACCCCGTCCCAGTTCAGTTCTTCCTTCAACCACCCCGTGAGCAACTCGCGGTTGGCATGAAAGGGCATACCGTCGTTGTTGGACGAGTTGACCATCAACGACAGCGCCCCGGCCCGGATACATTCGAGAAAGGGGGCAAAATATTTTTCGCGCAGGGCGTTGCGCGTAACGGACGAAGGCGTTCGGTCCTTGCCCGACACGGGGACGCCGTAGGCCATGAAATGCTTCAAACAAGCAGCCACCCGATACATCCCGATCCGATTGGGATCATCGCCCTGCAAACCGCGCACGGAAGCCGCCGCCAACCGGGAATTGACACAAACATCCTCTCCGTAACTCTCCCACATCCTCGACCATCGGGGATCGCGTCCCAAATCCATCACCGGCGCAAAATTCCACGGAATGGCACAGGCACGGGTTTCATAAGCCGAAATCTCCGACGAACGGCGCATCAGTTCACAGTTCAGCGCGGCACCCATGTTGATCCCCTGCGGAAAAAAGGTTGCACCGCGGGTGTAGGAAGCACCGTGCATTTGATCGACACCGTAAATGCAGGGAATCCCCAGGCAGTCGAGCGAACGACGCTGAATCCTACCGATAATCTGCGTCCATGCCTCCCGGGACTGCGCCTCATCGAACGGTACGTTGAGAATCGACCCGACTTTGTAATGTCCGATGACCGTATCGAGCAGCTCATCGCTGATGAACGGATGCCCGGAATCATTCATATCGGTCACCATGCTGACGGTCAACTGACACATTTGGCCGATTTTCTCTTCAAGCGTCAGGCGGCCGAGTATCTTTTCAATCCGGGTTTCGATCTTCGCATCGGGCCGGATAGCGGGCGGCACTGCTGCAAACAGCGCATTGCAGCCCATACAAATCAACAAACAAGCTATTATTTTCATTGCATCAGAATTTGAGTCGTCGCAGGGGCTCCTGCGGTTTCAGTACGTCATGCACCTTGCGCTCGGAAGCTTTGGCGACAAAAGGCAGCCGCTGGACAATGTCGTCGGCAGAACGCCCCAGTTCGGCCATATAGCGCCCCGAATCGACGACAAACGCCGAAATACGCTCGTCGAACGAGGCCAGATCGGCAGCCGCGAAACGAAGGGTCAGCGCCTGCGACTCCCCGGGCTGCAATTCCCGGCTTTTGGCAAAAGCCCTCAATTCGCGCACGGGCTTCGGCAGCGCCCCTTGCGGGGCTGCAACATAAAGTTCAACGACCTCCCGTCCGGCGCGCGAACCTGTATTGGTTACACGGAGCGTTACCGCATAATCCGTCCCGGAACGCCTGACGGCCGCATCCGTCCACTCGAAGGTCGTATACCCCAAACCATAGCCGAAAGGATAGGACACCGCCTCCGGAGCATGGGTCGAGAAATAGCGGTAACCCACCCAGATATCCTCCTCGTAACAAGTGAATCCCAGGTTTCGCAGGTGCCGTTCCGGGGCGTCGTCGGCCCAATCGCCGCAGCGCCCCCGATAGTCGAGCGGAAAATTCTTCGATGACGGATGATCCGAATAATCCGCCGGAAAAGTCATCGGCAGCCTTCCCGAAGGCGATACGCGGCCGCTCAAAACATCAGCCATGGCATTCCCGGCTTCCAAACCTCCCTGCCAGGCCAACAAGATAGCGTCGGGAAGTTCCTTCCACGACATGGTTTCGATCACGCCGCCGATATTGAGCACCACGACCACCTTCTTACCCGCGGCATGAAACGCCGAGCAGACCGATTCGAGCAGTTCCCGTTCGGCTTCCGTCAGGTAGAAATCCGATGTAGGACGATCGTTGTATTCACCCGAATTGCGGCCTAAGGCAACGATGGCCGCATCGCTGTCCGCCGCACGCGAAGCGATGAATTCCGGCGTCAGCGTCGTTTCGGGGACAAACCACTTTTCGCCCAAATAACGCAGGGCGTTCTGCTCCGCGAGCAGTGCCTCACCGAAAGACATGTATTTTGCATAGAGATCTGCCGTACGGGTGTTAAGCCGGAATCCGGCGTTGCACAAACCTTCGTCCAAATCGACCGTATAGGCTTTGTTGACGTGTCCGGCGCCCGTACCTCCGGCAATGCAGTCATAGGCATTGACTCCGAACACCGAGAGATTACATCCTGCGGCAAGTGGTAAAGCAGCGCCTTCGTTGCGGAGCAAAACCATGCCTTCCGCTGCCACCTGACGCGATACGGCAGCATGTGCTTCCAAGTCGGGAGTCTCCGACACGGCTTGTTTCCGGAAACGGGGCGTCCGCAGAATATATTCGAGTACACGGGTCACACACCGGTCAACATCCGCCTCGGCGAGTCTCCCGCTGCGCACCGCTTCTACAATCTCTCTCGCCTGAGCCGGTTCTCCCGGCATCATCAGGTCGTTGCCGGCATGTACTTGTGCCACGGTGTTACGTTTTCCGATCCAGTCCGACACGACAAGACCTTCGTAGCCCCATTCGTCGTGCAGAACAGTGGTCAGCAACTCGCGGCTCTCCTGCGTATAAGGTCCGTTGATACGATTGTAGGACGACATGACCGTCCACGGACGCCCCTCCTTGACGGCGATCTCGAATCCTCGCAGATAAATCTCACGCAACGCACGTTGCGACACCCGGGCGTCATTCTGTAAGCGCATCGACTCTTGGTTGTTGGCCGCAAAGTGCTTGACCGAAGTCCCTACGCCTTGCGACTGAATGCCCCGCACCATCGCCGCGCCGCATTTGCCGCTCAGCAACGGGTCCTCGGAATAATATTCGAAATTGCGGCCGCAGAGCGGATGGCGGTGGATGTTCATACCCGGACCGAGAATCACGTCGCAGCCATATTCGAGCACCTCGTTACCCATCGCTGCGCCACAGCGTTCAATAGCCGCCTCGTCCCAGGTCGAGGCGAGCATCGTGCCGATCGGAAAAGCCGTACAGAAATAAGTCCGTGCATCTCCTGCACGTTCCGGATCGATACGAAGGCCCGCAGGACCGTCGGCCATCACCGTTGTCGGAATGCCGTAGGATTCCAAAGAGCGGGTAGTTCCGGCCGAACCGGGAACTGTTTTCAACGTGCGGCCCGTTACAGCGCCCTCGCCAGCGTAACCCTCCATTGAGGTTCCCACCAGCAGGCCGGCCTTCTCCTCAAGGCTCATAGCCGCAACGATCTTCCGGACCGGAGCCTCGCCCAACCGGGGCTTTGCAGACGGAACCGCCACGACCAGCGTCACGGGAAACAAAAACAGTGCGATCAGTAGTTTTTTCATAAAGTATCGATTAACGGTCTGTCGAGGCGTATACCTCGGGAGTATTCAGATAAGTATAGTAATTATCGACATTGCGGCGGGCATCGACATAGAGTTCCGTCATGGTCCCCTCCATCCTGCCTGCGACAAAGAGCGCCGCCCGGACGGTTGTCCCCGCTTTCACGACAAAAGGCCCGTCGTAAAGGTCTGATCCGGGAACCGGGGCCGTACCGTCCAAAGTATAGCGTACTTCGGCGGGATATTTCTCCGTGTCGAGCGTCACCCGGGCCTTTTTGCCTTCGGAAAGCATCTGAGCCGTAATCACAACGTCGTCGCTCAATGGAAAAGCATTGATTCCCCGCGCATGCAGCAACGATACATGAACATTGATACGACGACGGAAATCATTCCACTCACATCGCTCCCGGGGAGTCCAGGCAAGTTCGGAAACAGCCAGCAAACGCGGGAAAATCATGTATTCCAAATGTTTTTCCGTTTCTATAAACTCGGTCCATGTGCAACCCTGTACCCCGATGACGTGCTCTTTGCCGCCGTCATAGATATATTCGACCGAATCCGGCGAAACGAATTCACCGCGAATTATCGATTCATTGTCGGCCGCCTTTGCAGGGGTATCGGGGACGGGATGAAAACCGTACATCTTCCGAATCGGCGAGAAACCGCCCATCGCGCGCGGCTGTGTATGAGGATCGGCCTGATACCAGTCGAAATAGAGGATCTCGCCCGGCGACATGACCACATCGTAACCGCGGTTGGCCGCCTCGATGCCTCCTCGCTGCCCCCTGTAGGAAATTACCGTAGAGGTGGATCGCAGGTTGTTCTTCAGGATCTCATCCCATCCGATCATCGTGCGTCCGTGTTCCGCCAGAAACTTTTCGGCGTGTTCGACCAGATAGCATTGCACCTGGTCCACTCCGCCCAACTCCCTGGCCAGATGCCGGCATCTGGGACAGCTCTTCCAAGCTGTCCGGTCGGCCTCGTCGCCGCCGATATGGATGTATTTCGAGGGGAACAACTCCAGAACCTCGGTCAGGACCTCGTCCATAAATTTCAACGACAGCGGATTGCCGACGCAAAACTCGCCGGAAGTATAGGCCCGGCCCGAGCAGCAGAGCTCCGGATAAGCTGCGAAAACCTCGTCGGAGTGCCCCGGGAACTCAATTTCCGGAATCACCTCGATGAAGCGTTCGGCAGCATAGGCAACGATTCTGCGAATTTCCTCTTTCGTATAGTAACCGCCATAGGCCCCCGGTGTGTCCTCGGGTACATAATGCCTGTCGCCGTAACTCCACCATTCGAGCCAGTCGGACTCCGTACGGAATGCTCCCAGCCGGGTCAGCAGCGGATAAGCGTCGATCCTGATGCGCCAGCCGCCGTTATCCGCCAGATGGAAATGAAATTTGTTAAGCTTGTACCGTGCCATTTCATCGAGGAGCCGGAATATCGTTTCAACGGGGAAAAAGTGCCGCGAAACATCGAGATGAATACCCCGATAACCGAAACAGGGATTATCGATGATTTCCACGCAGGGAATCCCCTGTGCGGTCGCCAACAGGCACAGCGTCTGCCGGCCGTAGAACAGTCCCGCGGAATCCAGGGCCGTAAGGTCAATGCCCCGGCGAGTCACTTTCAGCCGGTAACCCTCCGGACGAATCTCCGGAGCCGAAGGATCGATTCGGCAGGCAACGTACCCATCGCCTGCACGCTCCACGAATCGGGCGCTGTCCGTTTCAAAGTAACCTCCCGTAAAGGTTGCCTCCTGCGGCATCGGCACCAGAATCATTTCGCCGACAGATCTCCGGCAGGCAGTGCCGAAGAACGAAAGAGCGACAATGGAGATTGCAAAAATGAGTTTCATAATCATATCCTATGGATTGAGCCGATTCCATCCACTCTGCCGGGACAAAATCTACCGGGTACGAAAATACTCCTGACATGGATCATGCAGGTCGAATTTTTACCGAAAAACGGTTGTAGGCCCGCTTCTGCGGACAATCAAGCGATTTTATCGCCTTTTTCGTTCAGTCTGTCGATAAATTCCTTGGGAGAGAATCCGAATTTCTTTCTGAAGCACGTACTGAAATATTTCGGGTCGTTGAATCCGGAAGCATAGGCCAGATCGGCAATACGCATCTTCTTCTGCTCTTCGAGCAAATGATAGGCAGCACGCAGTCGCACGTCAATGATGAATGCAGCCGGAGTCAACCCGGTGAGCGATTTGAGTTTTTCGGTAAGAATCGTACGCGACATATTCATTTCACGGGTAAAATCGGCCTGTGCAAATTCGCAATCGTCGATATGCGCATTGACGCACGCCATAGCCTGACGCATGAACTTTTCGTCCATCGAAGTATACTCCAGTTTCTCCACCTCAAAAATCGGCTGGTTGCGGAAATGCAGGCCCCGAATCTCCAATTTTCGGAGTTGATTGACAATCTGAGCGTAGAGCAACTGCAGGTTGAAGGGCTTGGTGACATAGCCGTCCGCCCCCGAATTGTACCCTTCAATCCGGCTTTCGTCGGCATTTTTGGCCGTAAGCAGGATAACCGGAATATGACAGTATTCGAAGGTCTGCTTGATCCGTCGGCACAATTCGATACCGTCCATGCCGGGCATCATGATATCCGAAACGACCAGATCGACCGGCTGTCGGGACAATATACGAAGCGCTTCTTCTCCGTCGGATGCCGTTTCAATTCGGAAATAGGGCGCCAAAAGATTGGAGATCAACAAGAGCAGTTCTTCGTTGTCATCGACGACCAACAGCGTATGGTCAGTGCGTGTGCGGGAGGGGGTATCGGTCATCGCCGCATCGGGCTGCACCGGAACGAATTCTCCGGCCCCTTCGTAAATTTTTTCCGCGGCATCGTCTCCGGTATCATCGTCGATCTCCTCTTCGGTATAAGCATCTCGACCTATGGGTAGCGTGATTCGGAAACAGTTGCCGTCCTGCTCGTCGCTCGACACCCGGATTGAACCTCGGTGGAGGTCGGTGAGATCCTTGACCAACGATAGACCGATACCGGTTCCAATCGTATGGTGTTTCCGGTAATTGCCGTCGTAAAACCGGCGAAAAAGTCCGTCGATAGTCTGCTGGGTCATCAGTTCGCCGCTGTTGGCGACCGAAATGCAGACCGAACAGTCGTCTCCGGTTTCGATCCGGATGATAATTTCACCCTTGTCGGGCGTGTATTTTGCCGCATTGGACAGCAGGTTGTAGACGATCTTATCGAGTTTGTCGGGATCGAACCAGCCGTCGACCTGTTCCGACGAAGCACGGAAATAGACCTTGAGCTGCTTTCGGGCCACAAGCGGGGCAAAAGCTTCCACACACCGGCGAACGAATCCGACGACATCGCCATGCGAAACACGGATTTTCAGATTCCCGCTCTCGACTTTCCGGAATTCGAGTATCTGCTGAATCAGTCGCATCAGCCGCGTCGCATTGGCCGACATGACACCGTAAAGAGTCTGATTGTCCCCTGTGCCGTTGTTCAGGTTCTGGAGCGAAGTAAGAATAATCGTCAGCGGAGTCATCAGTTCGTGAGTGACGTTGGTGAAAAACTGCAATTTGGCATGATTCAGTTCTTCGGTTTTTTGTCGCTCCAACTTCGAAATCTGCACCTCCTGACGCAGCCGGAGCCGGTAGCGCAGGAACCGCACGACCCCATAGGCGAGCACCAGCAGCAGCACGGAATAGATCGTCCAGGCCCACCACGAAAGCCACGGGGCGGGGAGTATCCGCACTGTGAGCGTCCGCTCGTTGCTGCTCCACACGCCGTTTTCCCCGGCAGCCTGCAGACGGAATGTGTAGGTTCCCGGTGAAAGATTGCTGTATGAGGCGAAACGGTGGTGCGAATCGGCCGTAACATACTCCTTATCAAATCCGTCGAGCCGGTATCTAAAAATATGATCGCGCGGATTGGCATAGGAGAGCATCGAGAATTCGATGAAGAAGTTGTTCCGGTCGTGCGTAAGCGTCACGGCATCCGTGTAATCGATATCCCGGAGAGAGATGCGCGATCGTTCCCGTGCGGGAATGGTCCGTAACGAACGATTGTGCACCTTGAAGTCTGTGAGCACGATCGGCAGTCTCGTCTGGTGGGGCTGCGTGCGATTGCCGGTGAATATCATCAGCCCATTCGATCCTCCGAAAGCAATGCGTCCGTAATCGACCTGCGCCGAAGCGTTTCGGTTGAAGAAGAACGACTGCATGTCGGCCGATATAATATAGGTATTGATATGCTCGGGATTGCCCAGGCTGTCCGGCGAAAAGGAAAAGACCGAATTATTCGTGGTAATCCACATCCGGCCGTTTTCATCCCGGGCAATATTGCCGATACCTTTGTTTTCCAGATTCGGGAAAGCCGACACGGCCTTAAAGCTCCCTTCCGAAGGAATACGGACCGCAAGTCCGTCCGCAAAAGTTCCGGCCCAGATACACCCCGTATCGTCGGCCTGCAGGCAATAGACATGATCGGAAATCATGCCGTTGTCGCGTGTATACCGCCTCCAGGTTCCGTCTGCCGTACGGATATGCAGAATGCCCTGACCGTTGGAAGCGATCCAGACATCGCCTGCTTTGTCGCAACAGATGTCGAACACATAAGTCTGATCGAATGGCGTAGCGTATCCGAGCCATTCAGCAGCGGTGTGGAAACGCCCGTCTGTCGATTCGACGTAAATACCTAACCGGGAGCCTATCCACAGATTGCCGTGCGTATCCTCACACAGAGCAATCACGCAGTCGTCCAGAAAGTTCGGCTGGTTGAAATGATTGATCTGCCGAACCTTGTGCTGCGTTTCGTTATACACCCAAATACCGGCGTTTTGCGTTCCGAAATACAGTTCCCCGGTAGTCGAGCGGCGGATGATCGTATTGACGGTCGAAGTGTAAGGAAGCGACTTCAAATCGGGATGCTCGTGGTAATCGACGATTTTACCGCTTCGAATGTTGTATTTTATAAGGCCGAAATCAAGCAGCCCGAACCAGAAGTCGCCGTTTCCGGCGTAATACATACTTCGAACAGAACTCGTGTTGTAACGGGTTCTGATCGGTTCCAGCCGATCGGACTCGAATTTGGTTCCGCTGGTCTGGACCTTGCAGACGCCGCCACCCAACAAACCGATCCACATCAGTCCGTCACGGGTTCGAAGGATCGAATTCACCTCGTTATAGGGCAGGTCTCCCACGTTGTCGCCGGGAAAGAAATTCTGGAACGAATCGGGATTGTCGATGTCGTGGAGGATGCTCAACCCGCTGCGACCACCGATCCAGATGGTATTCTGCTCGGGATTTTCCTCAATATCGTAAATAATATCGTCGAGCAGCGAGTGCGTTCTGCCCGGCACGTGTTTATAATGCACGTAACGGGTCGGTCCCGGGGCCAGAGGATTAACCAGCCGCACCACTCCGGCGCCCCACGTACCCACCCAGATATTACCCGCGACATCACGTGCCAAAACATGTGCTTTACGCAGCACGGCATCGTCGCAAGCATAGGCGCGATCCTCACGGATATCATAACGCAACAAACCCTGATCGAAAGCGGCGATCCACAGGTTCAGTTTGTCATCCTTGATGATGGAGGTGACCGCCTTGACGGGACGACCCGCCGAATTGGAGATCGGGACGGGATGAAAATTACGGTCGAGCGCATTTTTGCGGAAAAGGCCCTTGTCGCCGCCGATCCAGATGCCGTTGCCCGTATCGCACAGAATGACTGCGATGTTGCAATCCGCCAACTCTGGATATTCGTCGGCCACGATGTTTCCCGAAACCTTGTCGAGCCGAAAAAGGCCGTGCTCGGTTCCGATCCACAGGTTCTTGTCGTGGTCCTCGGCAACGACATTGACGAACGTGTTGAACAACCCGTTCGAAACATCACGCATACCGTAGGTGATGGCTCCGTATCCATCGTAGCGGGCCAATCCGTTATAAGTTGGAATCCAGATATATCCATCGGAATCCTGATAAAGTTTGCGCACTTCGTTCGACGGCAGAATGTCGGAAGGTAACGGGGTGAAACGCACCTGAGGAAAAGACTCGGCAGCAACGATCTGTATCTCGGAAAGGACAAATCCGATGCAGACTATGAAAAAACGGGATATAAGAAAGCGACGATGCATAACGGGTATTTTCGGAAACTAAAGTATACATTTTTTTCGGGAAACACAACTGCATCCCGCCGAATTGTACGATCATTTGGCCGAAAGAGAACGGCGCAATACGGCTCAAAACGTCCGGACAACTGCAATTTCGCCTTTATTTCAATAAGGTATCCGTATACGGGAAAGAATCTTTCCGGAAAATATTCAACCCCGCGGCCGATAAAAATTCATTCTTTTGTAACTGCTTTCCCAAGTCCCCTAAAGAACGAACCGACCCTGATAACGATATGACAACAAAAACAGATCTTGTACGTCGAATAGTATCTTTGGCGTTTATGTTGCCGATACTCTGTGCCTGCGGCCGAAAATGGACGGTCGAGCCGCATGACACCTACTGTCTGATTCGGCAAGACGGAGGACAGACTCTGGGCTATTTCCCCGGATCCGGCGTCCGTATCTTATATTCCGACGGATACGCTTTCAAAGACCTGAACCGAAACGGGATTCTCGACTGCTACGAAGATTGGCGGTACACCCCGGAAGAACGGGCGGAAGACCTTGCAAAGCGACTCTCCGTCGAAGAGATTGCCGGATTGATGTTATACAGTTCCCATCAGGCCGTCCCGACGGATTCGGTAGGTTACTGGTCCTCGACCTACAACGGGACCTCACTCCGGGAAAGCGGACTTCCCCACTCGGCTGTTTCGGACAAACAGCGGAAGTTCCTCCGGGACGACAATCTCCGGGCCGTGCTCGTCGTCCGGGTTGAAAGTCCCCGCATTGCAGCCGAATGGAACAACAACATGCAGGCCTTCGTCGAAGGCCTCGGACAAGGCATTCCGGTCAATATCAGTTCCGATCCCCGGAATGAAACCCGAGCCTGGGCCGAATACAACGCAGGGTCAGGAGGAAAGATTTCGTTGTGGCCCAGTCCGCTCGGGCTGGCCGCTACGTTCGACCCCGAACTGGTCGAAAAGTTCGGACGGATCGCATCCGCCGAATACCGCGCCTTGGGTATCGCCACAGCGCTGTCGCCGCAGATCGATCTGGCGACCGAACCCCGGTGGAACCGGTTCTACGGTACCTTCGGCGAAGACCCCGATCTGGACACCGATATGGCGCGGGCCTATATCGACGGATTCCAGACCTCCGTCGGAGCTGCCGAGATTGCGGACGGCTGGGGGTATGAAAGCGTCAATGCCATGGTCAAACATTGGCCGGGCGGCGGCCCGGAAGAAGGCGGACGGGATGCCCATTTCAGCTTCGGGAAATACACTGTTTACCCCGGCGGAAATTTCGAGCAACACATCCGGCCCTTTGTGGAAGGAGCTTTCCGCCTCAACGGCAAGACACGAAAGGCCGCAGCCGTCATGCCCTATTATACGGTTTCCCACGGGGTGGACCCCTCGGGAAAAAAGGTCGGCAACGGTTTTAGCAAATATATCGTCACCGATCTGCTGCGGAACAGATACGGATACAACGGCGTCGTCTGCACGGATTGGGGCATCACGCACGACTATTCCAGCATCGAGGAGGCTGACGGCAAATGCTGGGGAGTGGAGGCATTGAGCATCCCGCAGCGGCATTACGAAGCGCTCAAAGCCGGAGTAGACCAGTTCGGCGGCAACAACGACAAAGGTCCCGTGCTGGAAGCCTACCGAATGTGGACCGCCGAATTCGGCGAAAAATCTGCCCGGGAGCGGTTCGAACGTTCCGCCATAAGGTTGCTGCTCAATATTTTTCGGACCGGTCTGTTCGAAAATCCCTATGTAGACCCGGACCGGACGGAAGCGACGGTCGGGAATCCGGAATTTATGCAAGCCGGTTACGAAGCGCAGCTCCGGTCGGTCGTCCTGCTGAAAAACCGGGCGGGAACCCTGCCCGCATCGACCCGCCGGAGCGTATATCTGCCCGAATGCGGACAATCCCGCCTACCTGTAGACACCTCTTTGGTCAAACAATATTACGAATTGGCAGAAAGCCCCGAAAATGCCGACTTCGCGATCGTTTTTATCGACGAACCCGACGGAGGCTGCGGATACGATGCGGCCGATCGGGAAAAGGGCGGCAACGGTTATGTCCCGATCAGCCTGCAATACGGCGACTACACGGCCCGCCACGCACGCCCCGAGAGTATTGCCGGCGGGGACCCGAAAGAACCGTCCATCGACCGGAGTTACCGCGGGAAAACCGTCCGGAGTTCCAACCGGGAAGAGTTGAAACGGGTACTCGGAACGAAACGGCAGATGGGAGACAAGCCCGTCGTGGCTGTCGTTTCCACGACCAGACCGTTCGTTCCGGCCGAATTCGAACCTTCGGCCGATGCCATACTGCTTGCTTTCGGGGTACAGCGTCAGGCCGTGCTGGATATTATCTCCGGCCGGCGGGAACCGTCGGCACTTCTGCCGATGCAATTGCCCGCAGACATGAAAACCGTGGAACAGCAGCATGAAGACGTTCCGAGAGATATGGTTTGTTATACGGACTCGGAAGGAAATACATATGATTTCGCTTTCGGGCTCGACTGGAAAGGTGTCATCCGGGATGCAAGAGTCGAAAAATACAAATAGTCAAGAAATCGCATGAAGAAGCTGTTTTCAATTATTGCACTTTGCCTCGTCGGTACCGCGACGAACGCCCAGGCCCCTTATGCCCAGTTTCAGGGCGGCATGATCGGCTGCATAGAGCCGCAGGGCTGGATCGAGGAATTCCTCCACCGCCAACAAACGGGACTTACGGGACATCCCGAGGCGATGTCCTATCCGTACGACTCCTGCCTTTGGGCGGGTGAGATCGGACGTAACACCGAAACCTACGGAAGCGACTGGTGGCGCTACGAGCAGACAGCCTATTACACCGACGGTCTGCTCCGCCTGGGTTACCTGCTCGGTGATCGGGAGATGATCGCCAAAGCCGAGGAGGGGATTCGCTACACGCTGGCCAACGCATCGTCCACAGGTGTTTTGGGCAACAAAGCGATTGAGTCGATGTGGCCCATGTGTGTCTACTTCCGGGTGCTGCAAGCCTATTACGAGCGCACGGGCGATCCGGCGATCCCCGCAGCCTTGGAAAGGCACTACATGAACTTTACGCAGGAGCAGGTCGAGAAATGGCGCAACATCGTCAGCATCGAGGGAATGTTGTGGACTTATGGCAAAACCGGCAATGCGAAGTTGCTGGATATTTGCGAAAGAGCCTACAATGGCGGAAAATTCGGGGACCTGACGCCCGCAGTCGCGGCCGGCGACGAACGGTTCGTCATGCATGGCGTCACCTGCATGGAAGAACTGAAACTCCCGATGCTGCTCTATGCCTATACGGGCAAACGATATTACCTGGACCTTGCACTCAACGCCGAACGCAAGCTCACCCGCGACCACATGCTCCCCGACGGCGTTCCGGCCAGTGCAGAAGCGCTCGTCGGAAACGGGAACGTTATCAACAGTCACGAAACCTGCGACATTTCCGACTACACCTGGACGCTGGAGCAATTTCTCCTGACCACGGGCGAAGTCCGGTGGGCTGACAAAATAGAAAAAGCGGTCTTCAATGCCGGACTAGGAGCCGTTACCAAGGATTTCCGATCGTTGCAGTATTTCTCGTCCGTCAATCAGGTAATCGCAACGGGGCGTTCAAATCACAACGAATTCTTTCACGGTTCGACCTGGATGGCCTTCCGGCCGACGCATGAAACGGAGTGCTGCGCCGGAAACGTTCACCGTTTCATGCCCAATTACGTCGCACATATGTGGCTACGCGGGAAAGACGGCTCTATTGCCGCTGCGCTCTACGGACCTTCGGCTGCAACGTTCGACCTGCCGAACGGCCAACAATGCCGTATCGTACAGCAAACCTCATACCCGTTCGACGGGGAGATCGAGTTCTCCTTCGGTCTGAAAAACAGGACGAATATTTCGTTTCTGCTGCGCATTCCCACATGGTGCAGGGATGCCAAAATATATGTTAACGGCAAACTGTGGCGAGACGCATGTCCTGCCGGCACGTTCGTGACTCTCCGGCGCAAATTCAGGAACGGCGACCGGATTCGGTTGTGTCTCAGCATGCAACCCGTCATGAACACCGTTCCCGGACAGGGAATCTACGTGCAGCGCGGACCTCTGCTCTTCTCCTATCCTGTTCCCCAGCGGAAAACAGCCGACCGGACGGTCTATGCGAATATGAACGGCAAAGTTCCCGGCAACCCCGAATTCGAATGCTGGAGCATCGAGCCTGCCGGACCCTGGAACTATGCCCTTTGCTCCGATCCGGTCATACCCCTG
>OBKV01000710.1_pt1 | contig 24712 bp, 18 predicted proteins | sample 1517301 | NCBI WGS metagenome assembly OBKV01 (sample SAMN04571685, study PRJEB22368) | human gut metagenome | biome: human gut; material: stool | host: Homo sapiens | place: Luxembourg | collected 2012-06-29 | reverse complement strand
GTCAACATGCAAGACTAACGACACTGTTGAGTTCGAAGGCGAGACTTATCCAGTTGTTAAGATTGAAATCTCTAGCACATCTCACCCATTCTACACAGGTAAGAGCAAGCTCGTTGATACAGCGGGTCGCGTAGACCGCTTCATGAACCGTTACGGCAAATTGAAGAAGTAATAATATACCTTTTTTATAAGGATATATTTATTATCGCAAAGATACTGAGTGCATTCCAGCGTAGTTGCATATACGTAGGAATGCACTTTTTTTCTCTATTCTATCCTCATGCAATCGATTTCTACATACATTATTATATAGAAAGTACTTAATCTTTAACTTCAAAACATTATCGAGAATTATGAAGCATACTAAGTTTTTTATCTTCGCGCTCGTTGCTGCGATGACGTTCTCTGCCTGCGGTACTGACGATACCCTGCAGTTCTATTATCCTGAAAACGGCGGTAATACCGGTGGTGGAAGCACAGGTGGCAATACCGGTGGTGAGTCAACCGATAAGAACAATACAAACAAGAATGTGGCTACTGCCAACATGCCACAAGTAGTAAGAAACGCTATCGGTGGTCTGGAGTTTCCAAAGCTCAAGAACAATGGCAACAGCTATACCATCGTTCACATGGATAATACAACAAGTATGTTGAACTATTCTACAGAATGGGACGACAACATGAAGAGCCAGAGATGGAGCTGCTACACTTTCCATACAGGAAACACAGCACAAAATGTAAGTAGATGGGAAGCCGATACAAGAGTAGAACGCCAGTATCCATGGGATACGGATCTGAAAGAACAATGGGGAATCACAGATTTCACAGAAGACCCTACTCCTACAGCTCAAGGCTTTGACCATGGTCATATCTGCCCTTCTGCTGACCGCAAGCTGAACCTTACCCAGCAGAAGCAGACTTTCTTCATGACCAACATGCAGCCACAGTACAGCAACTTCAACCAGCGTGGTACCTGGTATAAGATGGAGGATGAGCTGCGCAAGCTGGCTCCGAAGATTGACTCAGATACTCTCTTCATCGTGAAGGGCGGTACCATCGACCCGGTGGGCAGCGAAAGTAATCTCCTGGGCTGGAAGAAGAATGGTGCTTCTAGCGAAACCCAGAAGCCAGGCTATATCCCAATACCAAAGTTTTTCTTTGTAGCTGTACTGAAAAAGGAGCTAAACAAGAGCACCAACCAGTATACATACAGCGCTTTCGGCTATTGGTTCCCTCACGAGAACAAAGCATTTGAAAATGGCGATAAGCTCGGCAACTATGTCGTAAACATCAAGACGCTGGAAGACAAAACCGGCATCGACTTCTTCTGTAATCTCCCTGATGAAATAGAGAAGAATGTTGAAAACCAAGATGCAGAAGTTCTCAAGAAACTTTGGGGCTTTAAATAAATCAGGCTATATACAAACAAAGAATCCGCTCTCTCAAATCAATGAGTGAGCGGATTTCTTTTGTTTATATCATCATCTTCCCGGCAACTTCTTGATTGCATGTGGCATGAATGCCCTGCCGGTAGCCTTACCGAAGCTAGGAGCTACGGAATCGGTAGCAGCAGAACGGGTCTTCTTACGGGCTCCACTCGGATCGTAGCGCACTAAATCGATTTGCATCACATCACCCTTAGCCTTACCTGTTCCTATCATATAACCATAGAACACATCACGGCCCTTTTCATCACCCAGATAGAAACCATACTGCTTAGCACCTGCATCCATCACATAGGTAGCACCCGTATCATTATAACGGATATAAATATCACCATTCTTATCGATGTACCAGGTAAACTTCAGAGTCTGGGATTCATTGCTTCCATCATCGGCATAATCCACTTCTACACCATTACCGCTGAGCGAGTTAACCTTATCACCCGCCTGATAGAACGTCATCTCGGCATTGAAACTGTAGTTATTGCGAGACTGGCCGTCCTCTGCAAGTTCAGAGAGCATCACAGAGCCTCTCCAGTCGCCTGTAAGAGTCTGAGCCTCCGACAGCAGGTAATCATTCTGAGAGCCGTTAGAACCGTTGTTCCAGTCGCCCTGGTTCCATCCCCAGCCACCATGATTATAGTCATCATACCAGTAATAATCATCATGCCAATAATTATCATCATCACACGAGATAAATGAGAAAGATGCTGCAGCTATCGCCATCCACATCCATATCTGCTTAAACTTTTTCATATCTTGTTTCCTTTCTTCAAACTAAATTCCTTATTGCCTTACTTCACTACAAAACGGCGAACAGGCTTCTGATTATCATCTGCCACCTTAACACACTCTACAGAATCCTTAGCTCCGCGAGAAACAATCTGGGTGTTCTCTAAGCCCGAATATTGCTTGCTGTAGCCCCAATCATAATCATCGCGCCAGTTGTAAGAATCGCGACTAAGCTCGAAATAAGCACGGTTGCCGTTATCAGCCTCTACATATCCAGAGAACTTGCGGTCGCCCAGAGCATAGTCGTAAATCACAACATCACTATTCTCATCAAGAAGAGTGATATAGATGTTTCTGTTGCGTACTGTCCAGGTAATACGGTTTGCTATATAATTGTTGCCATGCCAGTAATTTCTATCAAAGTAATCGATCCAATAGCCTGTACCGGAATAGATGCCATCATTCTGGTCGAATCGGATTACCGAATAGGTAGCATCGACATTGCCATATTGTACATACATATTACCCCTCCATGTACCATCAAGGGTGTATGCGATATCAGAATCCTCATCACATGAGGTGAGAGAAATACTCATCAAAGCTATGAAAGCCATTGTGAGAAGAGTAGTAAACTTTTTCATATCAATTTATCAGTTAAGTTATTTATATTCTTATATCTTCATAATTATTGAGCTCTCGAAGAACAGCATTCTTTCTTGAACTCGATGCAAAGGTAGTGGATTTTTCGTCTGCATCAAAGGGGAAAAGGATACAAACTGAGGGGGAAATCCCTATTCTTTCAAAAACAACCGCCTTTTTGATGATATTTCTCTTTGCCTAGAGTGGTATTTCTCTCGGTTTTGATGGTATTTCTTTCTCTATATCAAAGTTTTAACACCTTCTTAACACATTGTATCGATATTTTTCGTATCTTTGCATCATAAATAAGTAATTATTCAAAGAACATGCTTTTAGCACAAAGCAAATTCTAAGAATGCGCTCAAAAAATGAGTTTCAACAGTTTATTTTAATTATACGTTAAACTTTTAAAATTATTAAGTTATGAACAAATTTTTACGCTATTCATTATCATTGGTTCTGGCGTTCGTAGCTAGCGTTACGTTTGCACAGGAAGTAACTTTTGACTTTGACAATGATTACCAAACACTCTTCCCTGAACTGACAGGTACATCTTCTAAAGATTCTCAAGATGGAGATATCACCACAGCCATGACATGTACAACTAATGGTATTTCTGTAACAGTTTCTGCAAAAACTTCTGGTTCGAATGAAAACCGAATCTGGAGTAGTTCACCACGTCTCAGAATGTACAGTGGAACGCTTACGATTCAAGCACCTGCTGACAAGAAGATTGCTTCTATCGACATTATTAATGGAAAATGGAATGCTAATAACAATGCTGACGTAGGTACTAATAATAAAGGTTCTTGGACTGGTGATGCTAACAAAGTTGTATATACAATCGCTGGCAACACACAAATCAAGTCTATCAAAGTTATGCTCGCTGGTACCAAGATAGAGTACACCGATGCAGCAAGTGTAAAGGAACTCTTGGCTAACAATCAAGAAGCTAAGGATTACATCAACCTCAAACTCACAAACGCAAAGGTATTATACGTAAACAGCTACAATGGAACCGTAAATACTTACGTACGTGAAGGTGACACTGCTATCGAAATGAGAACTTTAGGAATCGATATGCCTGTAAACAGCATCATTAGCGGTACTGTTAAGGTAAATTTGGCTTATGACGCAGGAATTCCTTATCTGTCAGCAAGCAAGGAAACAAACGGCGAAAATCTCAAAATCACAGAGAGCAACGAAGCTGCTGAACCTGTTATTGCAACTGTAAAGGACATCCTTGATGGCAAATACACCAACGACCTTATCAAGATTAAGGAGTTCACATTCAGCAAAGAAGAGTATACTACAGGTAAATTCAACTACTATGCTAATGATGGTGAAAACAAGATTATGATTTACGATAAGTTTAGCAGTATTGGTGGTGTTTCAAACTTAACAGAAGGAGAGAAATATACCTTAACCGGTATTTTCGGTGTAATATTCAAAAACAACCCTGAAGTTCTCCCTATTAAGGCTGTAGAAAAGTTTGAATCTACCGGCATCACTAACATTACAACAGATGAAGCTGCAAAGAACGCTCCTGTTTACAACCTCGCAGGCCAGAAGGTAACCAAGGCTTACAAGGGTGTAGTCATCAAGAACGGAAAGAAGATGATTCAGAAGTAATCAAATTCAAAACAACATATCCCTACTACTCCCCCGATATTCATTTATCGGGGGAGTTTTTTTTGTTAGGCATAACATAAGAAGGAACCACCAGCAAATCAACCAAATATTACCCCTATAACATGAAAAGTGGAATAATTTAATGCAATAACATAAAAAAATACACCTAAAACTACGATATCTCATTTATTTTCACTACCTTTGTTGCGATTAATAAACGTATACGAATAAAAATGATGAAAAGAAAATTATATATCACCCTATTAGGACTGCTCTCTACCATTATGACAGCAGCTGTACCCTACTGCGATGTGAGAAAATTCTCTATCACAGACGGACTCGCTGCCAATACCATCTCAGACCTTAAACAAGGTAAAGACAACCTCATGTGGTTCAGTACATGGAACGGACTGTCGTTCTATGACGGCTACAAGTTTCATACTTTCAGAGACAACCCGGATGATATTGACGTTCTGTCAACCAACCGTATACTGAAAATAGAACCATCCTATAACAACAACGTGTGGTGTATCACATACGACCACCAGCTCTACGTATACGATACCCACTTCTGCCAGTTCTTTGCTGTTGGACAGAAATTCAACGAACTGTTCAACATCGACCTGCGCGTAAGCCAGGTATACTCTATGAAAAACGGAGCTACATGGTTTACTTCAGAAGATGGAAAATACATCATCCGATCAACAGGAAAAACCTTTGATGAGCGGAACATAGAACTCATCAAAGTAGGAGAAAAGGGACTCAGAAGCGGAAATGTATGGTACATCCATCAAGATATACACGGAAGAGAATGGGTGCTTACCGACAAAGGCGTATACATATATCATTCGAAAATTCCAAGCAAACTGCCTTTTAAATGGCTCAGAGGGGTTGGAGAAGATGAGTTCCTGGCAACTGAAGACGGTAAACTGGCAAAATATGACCTGCAGAACCGACTCACCATGATACCAATGCCAGAAGGCGTAACCCGTATCAACCAACTGAAAAATACAGGTTACCAACTCCTGCTGGCAACCAACCTGGGTGTGGTCATCTACAACCCGCGCACCTTCAAGTTTGATATCATCAACGTACAGAGCCCGAGTCAGCCTCTGGCAGAGGTAAAGAAGATTTATACCGATGCTTTCGGTATGGTATGGGCATTTACAGACGGCATGGGAGTAACCCTCGTCAATCCGAAGACCGGACAGAAACAGTGGCTCTTTGCCGACCAGGACGACCCGATGGACCGCACAACCTGCGAAAGCAATTTCATCACACAAGATGAACACAAGACCCTCTGGGTAGTGCCTAGAGGAGGAACCTTCAGTTATTTTGACCGCAAGGCAGGAAAACTGGTGCCTTATCTGCTGAGAAGCAATTCATCGGGCAACTACCGCATACAGAAGATTACGAAATATGTACTCTCAGACCAGGGAATCCTCTGGCTGACAGGCTCTCACGACCTGACACAGGTAGTCTTCAAATATCACCCTTACATTATCAACAAGCTGGATGTGGGCGAAGACGAAGTGTTCTCGGTGAATGCATCGCCAGACGGACATATCTGGGCTGGTTATTACAATGGTATAATCCAGGTGCTCAACGCATCCTACCAAAGCATCGGATACCTGTCGCCAAGCGGACAGATTGTGCCACAGCAAGTAAACTTCGACGAGAAGGGCATCATGTCTATCCACTTCGATATCAAGGGAAGAGCATGGATAGGAACCAACGGAAATGGTGTCTATCTGATAGATAAAATGCAGGTAAGACACTTTGTTTATGATGCCAACAACCCGTCATCGCTGCCGTTCGACAAGATACAAGACATTGTAGCCGACCGCACCGGACGCATCTGGATAGGTACCTACGGAGGTGGGCTGGCACTTGTTAACGAGGCGGCAGACGGCAGTATCAGCTTCATCAGTAAACGAAACGGACTGCCTTGGGAGAAACAGCACTACGACCGCATACGCCGCATCTGCTGCACCACTACGGGAACCATTCTCGTAGGAACTACAGATGGTCTCATCACCTTCAGTGATGCCTTTACAAACGCAAGAAAGATCAATTACCACAAGACCTACTACATACCGAACGATACAACTAGTCTGGCTGCAAACGATATGAACAATATCATGGAGCACACTAGCGGCAAGATGTATATCTCGCAACAGGGCGGTGTGATGGAAGAGATTGTGAGCAAATCGCTCCTGCAAGACAATCTGAAGATGAAATACTTCCATGCCATCGATGTTAACGAAGGCATCGTACAGGGCATGGTAGAAGACAACCAGGGAAGAATCTGGGTAATCAGAGAATCGAGTATCGACTGCGTAAACCCGAAAACGGGCCAGTGCAACGTGTTCGGACCTAACGATTTCGACTTCAACATGTCGTTCTCGCAAAGCCGTCCTTACCACGATCCGGCAAGCAACAACATCTCGGTAGGTACCCCAATGGGACTGATTACCTTCAATCCGGCTACGCTGAAGAAGAGCAACTACCAGCCTAAAGTCATCTTCTGTTCCCTCCACTATAGCGGAGAGAAAGAGTCGGAACCTATCCTGCACAAGGAAAAAGTGGTGATTCCTGCCAACAAGCGAAATCTGACCATCACCTTCGCATCACTCGACTATCAGCGCAAGTATCAGACCAAATACCTCTATCGCATAGATGGTTATACAGCTCCAGGCGAGTGGATATCGAACGGAAGCAGCAATGTCATCGGCTTCAACCGTATCAGTCATGGCGATTACGTACTCAAGGTGAGAGCCACCAACTCTCAAGGTGTATGGAGCAAGTATGTGGCAGAACTGCCTATCGAAGTGCGCCCTACCTTCTGGGAAAGCATCTGGTGCAAATTTCTGATGCTGCTTCTGCTCTTCGGTATCGTAGGCGCAATCTTCTATACCTACAACCAGCGCCAGCGCGAGAACGTAACCCACGAGATGAGCGTGATGAAGAACGAGTTCTACAACGATGCAGCCAACCGTCTGAGAACCCCTCTAACGCTCATCGGAGCTCCGGTAAAAACCGTTTTGGATACCGAACCGGGTATCACCCGAAAGGGCAAGGAACTGCTGAGAATGGTAGTAGACAATGCCAACGAAATGCTGGTAATGCTGGACAAGGTTCAGAGATACGGCAACACGGCAGGCTTCCATACGAACAGTGGTCTGACCGAGGAAGATTACGACCTGGCAGAAAGAGAAGAAGCGAATGGCCAGATTGACGACCGCAATGCATCTGACTATCTGGAAGAAGTAAATAAACAGAAAGAAGAAAAGGATGCAGAGGCTGAACGCCTGGAAGAAATGGGCAAGGAACAGGAAACTGCACAGGAAGAAGCGGAACAAAAAGACCAGACGGTACTGGTAGTAGAAGACAATGCCGACCTGCGCAAGTTCCTCTACAGCATTCTCTCGCCTACCTACAACGTGCTGCTTGCAGAAAACGGAAAGACTGGCTTGGTGATGGCGCGCAAGGAAACGCCCGACTTTATCCTTACAGACGTTACCATGCCTGTGATGGATGGTTTGTCGATGATTCACGAGATTAAGCAGGATACCACCCTCAACAACATCCCAGTGATGATTCTCTCGGCCAAGGCAAGCGTAGAAGACCAGCAGCGAGGCTTTGATGAAGGTGTTGATGCCTATATCACCAAGCCATTCTCTACCCCTTATCTGCTCGGCCGAATAGAGGCTATCCTCACCCAGCGCCGCAACATTCAGATGGATGTCATCAGAAAGCTGAAGGAAACTGGCGATAAAAATGCCATAGCAGCCCTGCGAATACTGCCTGCAGCAGCTCCTCAGCCTGCTCTTAACCAGGCTGAAACTAGTGCCGAGAATGAAGCGGTTGACCCAAACAGCGAGCTGGCATTTATGGCGGCACAGATTCAAGACAGAACCATGTTGCGTGTCTTCAGGTTTGTTGTTGAAAATGCAGGCAACCCGGAGCTCAAGATTGATGACATCTCGAACGAAATCGGTATGAGCCGAAGCGTACTATATAATAAGGTGAAAGCAACGACCGGAATGACACCGGTAGACTTCGTTCGCCATATACGTATCAAGAAGGCATGCGAGATATTGCGCAATACAGACGATACACTGACCAGTATCGCCTTCGCAGTAGGTTTTACTGACCCTAAGTATTTCTCGAAGGTATTCAAGAAAGAAACGGGTATCGTGCCTACTGAATACCGAAACAGAACGCAGGGATAGCCCGCATCATTACAGATGAAAGCAGTCATCATTACTGATGGCTGCTTTTATCTGTATTGACAAAAAAGTAATACATATTATAGGACATATCTTCAGTTGTTGTCGGGCACAGTCTTCTTCGTTATCGCACACAGCAAAACGTTCAAACAAGAAAAAAAGCAGAATAGTCATAAAATTGAGACGTTTTGCCTTGTTTTTTGACCGGATATTGCAAAAAAGTATAAAAACAGGAGGGTATTTGATTATTTTTCCCTTTTTACTGAAAAAAAAACTGAGAAAAAGTTTGGTGTTACAAGAAAATGTAGTATCTTTGCAACAAGTTCTTAGAAAAGTTAAATGATAGATTAATCGTAAACCTCTTTTTCTTTGTTTTTTTGAGGAAAAAGAGGTTAAGAAAAAGGAATGCAGGGTTTGTGAAAATCCTGCATTTTTTATTTTTATAACTTTCATGCAGGCCGTTATGTAGTCTTATAATCTACACACCTTTCTATTCACAAACCCAATTATCTACGGAATCTATATACTCTTAACTGCGATACTATCTACATTATATATATTACGCACAGAACTTTCGCATGTGGTTCAAGTACGGGCTGAAGGCCCAAAAGCTCCTAGCCCAGGGCATCGCCCTGGGTATGATGGCAATCAGCAAGACGCCCTGTAAGGGCAAAAGCTTTATTTTTGGCCTGGAGTTTTAAAGCTTTTGCCCTTACAGGGCGACAGGTTTGCGTACGTAATTACCCAGGGCGATGCCCTGGGCTAGGGGCTTCTGCCCTTTCAGGGCGTATGGGACAAAACTTGCGAAAGTTCTGTTACGCTTATTCGTTCATCTATGATTTTGTTCGATTTTTAGAATTTTTAAAAAAACTCTTGAAGTATTCTAAGAGAAAAGTAGTATCTTTGCAGTCTAGATCATATAAGTTGAGATCGGAAATATAGATAACACATACATAAAGATAAAAAAAATGAGAACTGTTTACGAATTTTCTGTTAAAGACAGAAAGGGAAAGGATGTTTCCCTCAAGGAGTATGCCAACGAAGTGCTGCTCATCGTTAACACCGCTACAAAGTGTGGTTTCACCCCTCAGTATGAGGAACTGGAGAAACTTTATGAGACCTATCATTCTCAAGGTTTCGAAATACTTGATTTTCCTTGCAACCAGTTTGGTCAGCAAGCCCCTGGTACAGATGAAAGCATTCATCAGTTTTGCAAGCTTACATACGGCACAGAGTTCCAGCGCTACAAGAAGATCAAGGTAAACGGAGACGATGCTGCCCCTCTCTTCAAATTTCTGAAAGAATGTAAGGGCTTTGCTGGTTGGGACGAGAGCCACCCTCTCTACCCTGTTCTCGACAAGATGTTGAGCGAGGCTGATCCTAACTACAAGGAGAGTGCCGATATCAAGTGGAACTTCACCAAGTTCCTCGTTAACAAGAAGGGTCAGGTTGTAGCCCGCTTCGAGCCTACCACAAGCTTCGATGTCATCGCTAAGGCTATCGAAGAGTGGTTGAACTTCTAATGAAAGATTGAAGTCTCGAACTGAGAATAGAATTTCTAAAAAAAAGAGAATAGAATTTCTAAATAAAAGAGAACAGAATCTCTAAATAAAAAGCCAGGTTGCTTTTCGCAGCCTGGCTTCTTTTATAATGTGATATTGTTATTTCAATATATCTCAAAGAATAATTGTCAACTGTTTGCTATAAAGTATAAACTGTTAACTGAAAATTAGTCAACCTTCGGCACATCCTTGAGGAACTGCTGGATTTCTTCATCACTCACAGAATAATCGTGCAAATCGCCATTGATAAAGCTATCGTAAGACGGCATATCGATAAGACCATGACCTGAGAGACAGAACAGGATAACCTTCTCCTTGCCCTCTTCCTTAGCCTTCAGAGCCTCACGTATAGTGGCTGCAATCGCATGACAGCTCTCTGGAGCAGGAATGATACCCTCGGTCTGAGCGAAGAGCATACCTGACTTGAATGACTCCAGCTGAGGGATATCTACACCATGCAGATAACCATCCTTCAGAAGTTGGGAGATAATCATACCAGCACCATGATAACGGAGACCACCTGCATGAATGTTGGCAGGCTTGAAATCATGACCCAGAGTAAACATTGGCAGCAATGGAGTGTAACCTGCCTCATCACCGAAATCATACTCGAACTTACCGCGAGTCAGCTTAGGACAGCTCTCCGGCTCTGCAGCAATAAACTCAGTATGGCGCTCGCCTGTGAAGTTGTGACGGAGGAATGGGAAGGCAATACCACCAAAGTTACTACCACCACCGAAACAAGCAATCACCTGATCAGGATACTCACCTGCCATCGCCATCTGCTTCTCTGCCTCTAGACCGATAATGGTCTGGTGAAGTGCCACATGATTGAGCACAGAACCCAGCGTATACTTACAGCCCGGTGTGGTTGTAGCCAGTTCAACAGCCTCACTGATGGCAGTACCGAGCGAACCAGGATGATGAGGATCACGTGTGATAATGTTCTTACCTGCGCGTGTACTCATGGAAGGAGAACCCTCTACTGTGGCTCCAAACGTACGCATGATACTGGAACGGTATGGTTTCTGCTGCATGGTAATCTTTACCTGATAAACTGCAGCCTCCAGGCCATAGAGTTTTGCTGCATAAGAGAGGGCTGCACCCCACTGGCCTGCACCAGTCTCTGTAGTGACATTGGTATCACCCTCCTGCTTACAGTAGTAGCACTGAGGAATGGCTGAATTGATTTTATGAGAGCCTAACGGATTGATACTCTCATTCTTGAAATAGATATGCGCCGGAGTACCGAGTGCCTCCTCAAGGGCGTAAGCACGTACAAGAGGGGTTGAACGGTAGAAGGTGTACTTCTCCAGCACATCTTCCGGAATATCAATCCAAGCGTGCTCTGTATCAAGTTCCTGCTTTGAGCACTCCTTATTAAATACGTGTGACAAATCATCAGCATTCATTGGCTGGTGTGTCTGAGGGTTCAACGGTGGCAATGGCTTGTTAGGCATATCTGCCTGAATGTTGTACCACTGAGTAGGAAGTTCCTGCTCGCTTAAGATGTACTTTTTCTGTCTCATGTTTATATATATATTTAAAATTGTTGTATGCCTGAACAAAGGTACAAATAAAAAATGAAATAAAGAACTTTTTTATGTGTTTTTCCACTATTTTTTATTTTCATCCCATAAAATAGTTCATTCTACAGGTATTATTTGTTATATAAATGTGTTTTCAGTTTCATTTTCATAAATTTAATCAAATATTACCCCATAAAATACAAAATATTACCCCTATATTATAATGAAAAATAGTATCTTTGCAACAGAAAAATTCTAAATGCGTTGTGAAACGCTTATCATCATCTTTTACTTATACAAAAAAATAAAACATTGGAGTTCAATAGGGATATTGAGATTCCAATGTTTTTTTTATTCACTAAACTGAAACATATCATCATGTAAAGTAAACATATCATCATGTAAAATTGTCTGATTTATAACCTTTCAGTATAAATCAATAGTCTATTTTATTGTCTACTTCCACAATTGATAGAGGATTTTACCCATAGACTGTAGACACAGATTATTTCTTTTCATTACCTAAATCTATCTGCGATATCTGATTCAACAGATTTACAGCCTGCCCTACAGTCTTCACATCATTGATGCGAAGCATTCGCTTGTTGAATTTTTCCTTCAGAACACAATCTTGAATATGACTGGTAACGTAAGCGAGTATGCGGTTAAACATCTGACTTCTGTAGAACGGACTGTTTACATTGCTCACAAACTGCATCTGCATATAGCCCTGCTTGAGAATAATTTTCTCGCAACCTAGCTTCTTGCCTACCCTACGCAGACCTACCACATTCATCAGTTCGTCTGCTTCATGAGGCACAGGACCAAAGCGGTCTATCATACGCTTGCGGTAAGCCTCTACTTCCTCATCGCTCTCCAGACGGTCCAGTTCACGATAAAGGAGCATGCGCTCACTGTCACCCGGCACATAAGTCTGAGGAAAATACATCTCCAGATCGCTATCTATGCCACAATCGTCAACGAAATCATCACCCGTAAGCTGGGCACCTTCATCCATCTTCTCCTGATAAAGATCACAGAACTCTTCGTTCTTCAACTCTGTGACAGCCTGAGAGAGAATTTTCTGGTAGGTTTCATAACCCAGATCTTCCATAAAACCGCTCTGCTCAGAGCCCAGCAGATTACCCGCACCGCGGATATCCAGGTCCTGCATGGCGAGATTGAAGCCGCTACCCAGTTCGCTGAACGTCTCCAGAGCCTCCAGACGGCGACGCGCCTCAGGAGTAAGTGCACTCTTAGGTGGCGCCATCAGATAGCAGAAAGCCTTCTTGTTGCTTCTTCCTACGCGTCCACGCATCTGATGCAGGTCACTCAATCCGAAGTGATGAGCATCGCTCACGATAATCGTATTGGCATTGGAAATGTCGATACCGTTCTCTACAATAGTGGTAGAAAGCAGTACATCATAATCGTAATTGATAAAGCCCATGATGATTTTCTCCAAATCCTCAGGCTTCATCTGTCCGTGACCGATTGCTACCCTACAGTCTGGGATATGCTTCTCGATGAGCATCTTAAGTTCCGGAAGCTTGGATATTCTGTCGCATACGAAATAAACCTGTCCGTTTCGGCTCATCTCGAAATTGATGGCATCGCAGATAAACGTTACCAGTTCGGTATGAATCGGATAACGGTTAGGTGGCGGAGTGCGCATGATACTCATATCCCGGGCGCCCATCAGAGAGAACTGGAGGGTTCGCGGAATCGGAGTGGCACTCATCGTGAGTGTATCGACATTTACCTTGAGCTGACGGAGTTTCTCTTTGGTAGACACACCGAACTTCTGCTCTTCATCGATGACGAGCAGTCCCAGGTCATGCCATTTCACGGTCTTTGATATCAGCTTATGCGTACCTATGAGGATATCAATCTTACCCTCTTTCAGGGCGTCAAGCACCTCTCTGGTTTCCTTCGTTGTACGGGCTCTACTGAGATAGTCTACCCTTACAGGCATGCCTTCCAGACGCTTTTTGAAAGTCTGATAGTGCTGGAAAGCCAGAACGGTAGTAGGCACCAGCACCGCAACCTGCTTGCTGTCGCACGCTGCCTTGAAGGCTGCACGGATGGCAACCTCAGTCTTGCCGAAGCCCACATCGCCACAAACCAGACGGTCCATCGGTCTGCCGCTCTCCATATCCTTCTTCACCTCCTGAGTAGCCTTATTCTGGTCTGGCGTATCTTCATACAGGAAGGAAGCCTCCAGCGTATGCTGCAGATAATTGTCGGCACTGAAGGCGAATCCCTTCTCCCGTCGGCGCTGGGCATAGAGTTTGATCAGGTCGCGCGCAATGTCCTTGATTCGCTTCTTAGCTTTGTCCTTGAGTTTATCCCAGGCACCTGTACCCAGTGTAGACAGGCGAGGCGGAGTACCGGTATCGCTGCGGCGATATTTGCTGATTTTATAAAGCGAGTGGATAGAAACATCCACCTTGTCATTGTTCGTATAGACGATGCGGATCATTTCCTGATAGCTGTTGCCCGCAGGAACCCTAACCAGACCGCCGAACTTGCCGATACCGAAGTCTACATGCACGATAAAATCTCCCACTTCCATCTCCTGCAGTTCCTTCATGGTGAGTGCCATCTTGCCGGCTCTCGCTTTATCTGAGCGCAGGTTATATTTATGAAAACGGTCAAAAATCTGATGATCGGTAAAGAAACAGCACTTCTTGTCATGGTCAGTAAAGCCTTCATGAAGCGTCTTGTCTACCGGTGTAAAACGGATGGCGTAGCGCTTCAGCTCTTCGCTTTCAAAGATATCCTTCAGGCGCTGTTGCTGCTTCTGGCTATCTGCCAATATATATAAGGTGTAACCCTGGAGCAGGAAATCCTCCAGAGTTTGACAAAGCAAATTGAAATTCTTATGGAAAAGAGGCTGTGGAGCGATATTAAAAGGTATCACAGCCGAACTCTCTGACGGAGCGACCTTGCCGAACTCGATACGGAGATGAGCCGCTACTGCCTTCTTGAAATCGAGCGGAGAAACGAGGTTGAGCTCGGTCTTCATGTCATGTCTGATGCGCTCAGCCTCTACCTCAGTAGCCCCCTCCAGCTGCTCGGTAAGGCTCTGCGATGAGAAGCCTTCGGTATAGATCTGACCAATGCGGTCGCAAACGAAAGAAAGGTCTTTCGCAACGACTGGCGTACTTTCGGAGAGAAAATTGAGGAAACACTGCTTGTTGCTCTCGATATGGGCGAGTTCGGGCACGATTTCTATCTCTGTGCGCTTCGCCTGCGAGAGCTGGGTCTCAACATCAAAGGTACGGATAGTGTCAATCTCATCGCCGAAGAAGTCGATACGGAACGGATATTCGCAGCTGTAGGAATAGACATCGAGGATGCTTCCACGCACGGCAAACTGGCCCGGTTCATAAACATAATCGGTTTCTTTGAGTTCGAAATCGCGCAGGGTATGAACCACATCGGTCTGAGCAATCTGCTGGCCTACAGTCAGTTTCAGAATCCGTTCATCCAGATTCTGCTTAGCCACAACGAGTTCTGCCAGTGCATCGGGATAAGTGACTACCAGGAAATGTCCTCCCGAAGAGAGGCGCGCCAGCACCTCTGTACGTAGGATTTCGTTCGCTGCATCACGCTGCCCGTATTTCACGGCACGCCGATAGCTGGAAGGAAAGAAGAAGACCTTCTCCTGCCCCATCATCTGAGTGAGATCGTGATAAAAATAGCCTGCTTCATCGGCATCATCCAGTACGAAGAGTACCGAACGCCTCATCTTCCCCTGCAGAGAAGCAAAGAACATCGGAGCCGAAGAGCACAGCAAACCCTGGAGAAAAATGGAATGAACCGACTTCTTCCCCATCAAATCAAAGAGGGCATCCGCCTGTGGCGAACGCCCGTATGTTTTTTCTATCTTTTGGATTTCCATCCAAGTACTGATTACTGATTACTGAGTATTAATCCTTCTTCGGATATTTCTTGAACCAGCCATCCAGGCGCAGTCGCATCACGCCAAAGAAAGCCTCACCAAAGATGCCACCACTCATCTTGCTCACACCTTCACGACGGTTAACAAAGATGACAGGCACCTCCTTGATCTTGAAACCTATTCGATGAGCCGTATATTTCATCTCTATCTGGAAAGCATAGCCCTTGAAGCGGATAGCATCCAAATCTATGGTTTCCAACACCTTACGTCGGTAGCAGACGAATCCAGCTGTGGTATCATTCACCTTAAATCCGGTTACGATACGTACGTATTTAGAAGCGAAATAGCTCATCAATACGCGTCCGATAGGCCAGTTGACCACGTTCACACCCGAAATATATCTTGAGCCTACAGCCACATCATACCCCTCATCGTGAGTTGCCGCATAGAGACGAGGCAAATCATTAGGATCATGACTGAAGTCGGCATCCATCTCGAAGATGAAGTCATAGCCCTGCTTCAATGACCATTTGAAGCCCATGATATAGGCGGTACCCAAACCGAGTTTACCCGAACGCTCCAGAATATGCAGACGACCGGCAAACTCATTAGCCATCAAGCCCTTAACAATGGCAGCAGTACCGTCAGGACTTCCGTCATCGATAACGAGGATATCAAACTGCTTTTCGAGACCGAAGACAGCACGGATGATTTTCTCGATGTTTTCCTTCTCATTATAAGTAGGAATGATTACTATGCTATCACTCATAACTTCTTCTAATTTTAATGATTCTGATTCTATATAATGTAATACAGATGCAAAATTACAACTTATTTTTGAAATAACAAGCAAAAACCCGAAATTATTGGTCCGGATTCTCTACAAACCCCTGATATTTCTTGTCAAGTCCGTTCATGATCGCCTCATAGCTCTTGTTCATCAGGTTCTTGATATTGTCAGCTCCCTTGCCTATCGGCTCGATAGGCTCATGGATGGTGAGCTTCAGAGGATGCCAGAAAGCCCAGTAGATGTCCTTCATGCGAGGCTTCACATCAAAACTGCCATTGATGGTAAGCGGACATACCGGCAACTGCAGTTCATCGGCAAGCATGAAAGCACCGCGGCGGAACACGCCCATGTGCCCCGTAAACGAACGGGCACCCTCTGGGAATACCACCAGCGACATGCCCTCTTTAAGCACCTCGCGAGCACGGTCATAAGAAGCACGGATCTTAGAAGGTCCGCTCTTATCTACAAAGATGTGGTGCGCATACTCACAGGCGATACCGATGAGAGGTACTTTGCGCAAGCCCTTCTTCATCATCCACTTGAAGTTTCTGCCCAGGAAACCGTATATCAGGAAAATATCGAAAGCGCCCTGATGATTGGCCACGAAAACATAACTCTGGTTCTTCTTGAGATGCTCACGTCCCTCCACCTTTACAGGCAGGAGGAGGATGCGGACCCAAAGCCAGGACCAATACTTGCCGGGATAATAGCCCCAGAAATGGCCATTGCCCAGCATACATCCCAAAACGGTAGATAGACTGGTTAAAACGCTAGCTACCAACAGGATAGGCAAGCATATTACAAGCTGATACAGACGATATAAGTACTTCATTTTTTATTTAAGAATGAATAATTTAACACTCAACATTTAGCATTCAACACTCCTCATTTTCTTTTGAGTGTGATGACCACGATTTCTGCCGTAGCCCCTATGCGGATTGGAACGGTACCGCCCAGACCCGATGTGGTATAGAGCTGGCAACCCTCCTCCTCGAAGAGGCCGTAATCATAGGGAGTAAACATCGACGGACGCAAGCCCAGGATACTGATCTGCCCCGCATGCGTATGACCGCTCAATGTAAGCTGCGGTGCTACAACCAGCGAATCCTTCCTGTCAGATCCAATCACATCGCCATCCTCATCCTTCTCCTTATTAATAGTAGAAGGCCAGGTCTCGCGCCATTGCTTCGGAATATGCTGCAGCATCAGCACGAAAGAGCCTGGTCTGATGCCATACAGCGCCTTCCTTACGTTGGTTCGCTTTGGTTTGTCATAGTTCTCTGTACCAGCTACATAGATACTGTCAGCGCCTCTATGCACCGCCACATGCTCATTCATCAGCAGGCGCCATCCGCAACTCCGCTGGAAGTCCTGCATCCGCTTCTCGAGCGCAGCTATCTCCTGCTCATCATCTACATCCATATAATAGGTGTAATCGTGATTGCCCAGCACACTCATCACGCCATCTCTGGCTTTCAGACTGCTGAGCAGCGCCTGATACTCAGGCAGTTCATCGGGCGTAACATTCTGTAAATCACCCGTAAAGCAAATCAGATCAGGTTTTTCGGCATTAATGCTGTCGATATCGCGCTGAGGCAGATGACCACGCCAGCCATAGTATGACCCGAGATGGATATCGCTGAACTGAACGATGCGATAGCCCTCGAAAGACTTCGGCAGATTAGGTACATAGATGGTGATACGCTTGACCTGCATCTTAGGAAAACCTTCGGTAAATCCGTAGATAAAGCAGAAGAACGCCACCGCTCCCACTACCAGTCCGAGGAGCTTGCCCCAGTTGCGATGGCCGTGAAGGAGCCGCATACAGCACCAACCGAAGACACTGAACAGGCTGAAGACAAACTGCGGAACCGCACATACTGCCATCATCATAAACCAGATGTCGATGAGCACCGGATTGCGTGGCAGGAAGTTGGGCAGCATCGTGATATATGCGCTGTAGGCGATAACCACGAAAGCCGGCAACCAGAAGAGCACCCGCTGCCAGAGACTCTTCAGCCGTAACTTGCCATACCTTTTATATATCCACAGATACGGCAACAGGGTGAATACCACTACGGGTATCAATATTCTTGCTATCATTTCTTGATCAAACTTGATTGAAGATACGTTTTCATTGACTGCACGGGCACTCCTCTGCGCTGTGCATAGTCGCGAAGCTGGTCGTCTCCTATCCGTCCCAGTTCGAAATACCGCGACTTGGGATGTGCAAACATCAGCCCCGATACACTGGCATGAGGCGTCATCATTCCGCTTGTGGTGAGCCGGATGCCCACCTGACTCATATCGATGAGCTGGTCGATGATGAAGTTGGCACTGGTATCGGGCAGCGAAGGATATCCTATAGCCGGACGGATGCCCTGATAGCGCTCCAGATGCTGGTCTTCGATGCTCAGCTGCTCGTCGGGAGCATAGCCCCAGATGCTGCGTCTCACCTCTTCGTGCAACTTCTCTGCCGTGGCTTCAGCCAACCGGTCGCAGAGTGTCTGTGCCATCATATTGAGGTAGTCGTCCGAGCGATATTTCTTCTCCAGACCGCCATCTACCGTCGTGCAGAAGATACCCAGCCGGTCTGTTATTCCACTGCCCAGAGGACGGATGAAATCAGCCAGACAGAGATTGGGTTCTCCCTGAGCCGCCGGATGCTGCTGACGGAGCATCGGGAAGCGGACTTTCTGCCCTTCCAGCCAGATATCATCCCCCTCGCTGTTCGCCTCGAAGAGTCCGAAGACGGCATAGGTATGATATTCGCCTTCCCATGAATGGAGCATATCGAGCGCCTCTGCCTTCAGTTTTTCCTTTTCCTCTCGAGGTTTGCCGCTCAATCCCCAGGCATGATAAAAGTATAGCCAGTTGATATATGGCTCAATTTCGCTTATATTGTATACTATTCTTCGCATCCGATACGATATTTTATTTTACAATCCCCGTAAGATTTCCCTTTTTCAGGAATTGTTTCTGAACTCCAGTTCCTCTCCTCTGCAAGCGGCATCAAACACGCCTTTGTCGTAGATAAGACGACCGTTACAGAAAGTCTGTTCCACTTTCCATGCAAACTCATCACCCTCTACAGGGCTCCATTTACACTTGCTCTGAATCACCTCTGCGGTCACCTTCCAAGGCTCTCCCTTGCGCACCACAACGACATCTGCCTTATAACCCGGACGCAGGAAGCCGCGCTGACTGATATGGAACAGACGGGCTGGATTATGGCACATCAGTTCAACCAGGCGCTCGATACTGATTACCTTTTCGTCAACAAGTTTCAGCATGCTTACCAGCGAGAACTGTACCATTGGCATACCTGATGCAGCCTTGGCACAACCGCCCTGTTTATCCTTCAACTGATGAGGAGCATGATCGGTACCTACTACAGTTATCTTACCATTACCCAGCGCCTTACGCAAAGCTTCGCGGTCAGCATCGGTCTTTACTGCAGGGTTGCATTTGATGCGTGCGCCCTTCACAGCGTAATCTTTATCCGAGAACATGAGATGAGCCACAACCGCCTCGCCTGTAATATTTTCATCCTTACCAAAGAACTCCAATTCCTTAGCCGTAGTAACGTGGGCGATATGGAGATGCGCCCCGCTTTCCTTAGCCAGCTGCACCGCCAGACGGCTGCTTTCATAGCAAGCCTCCTCGCTGCGTATTTCCGGATGATGTTCTACGGCAGGGTCCTCACCCCATTTCTGCTTAGCCAGCTGCATGTTGCGGTTAATGATTTCGGTATCCTCACAGTGGGTCATCACCGGCAAATCCAGCTCTTTCGCCTTCTTGAAGATAGCCTGCAGCGCCTCATATCTATCCACCAGCATATTGCCCGTACTGGAGCCCATAAAGAGCTTGATGCCCGGTACACGATGCGTATCGAGCTGCTCAAAATCATTTACATTATAATTGGTAGCACCAAAGAAGAAACTGTAGTTCACATGACTCTTCTCAGCGCCCAGCTGCCGCTTCGCCTGCCAAGCCTCCAGAGTGGTAGTCTGAGGTACCGTGTTAGGCATCTCGAAATAGCTGGTTACACCACCAAAGGCAGCAGCGCGGCTTTCGCTCTCGATGTCAGCCTTCTGCGTAAGTCCCGGCTCACGGAAGTGAACATGATCATCAATCACACCCGGCAAAACAAAACACCCCGAGGCATCGATGACTTCATCGTAATTGCCACGGGGTGCCTCGCCTTCATATATCTCCTTGATAAATTCACCATCCAACAAGAGGTCGCCCACAAAAGAGCGACCCTCATTTATAATGGTTCCATTCTTGATTAATTTCATATTACTAAACTTATATTTACAAGATGTTAATGCCCAAGACCTTGAAAGAGTCCTGTTTCTATTCCTGACCTTCCTGTTTTTCAGGAATCGTAGGCGCAGCCAGTTCGTTGGCTGTAGGTGCCGGAGCCGCATCAGGATTTACCTGTGGAGCCGCTTCCATCTCTGGCAGCATGCCGCTCTGCGCATCTCGTGTACCGTTCATAATCTCCTGATTCTCTTGAGCTTTCTTATAATAGTCCTTTACATAAGGATCATTCTTGAAATAGTCGGTAGCCTTGCTCATGATATCCTCAATCCAAGGAGAGAGCATCGGATACTGGTTGCCCATTGTAACGAGGAAGAAGACGCCCGGTCCCAGCACATTGTTGAAGTTGTCGGTAACAAACGAAGTGATGAGCTTGTCTTCCTGCTCAGAGAGGCGGATGGATTCCTCGTTCAGCCGCTTGTTGACAGCCACCATATCGCTACCGTTCATGATAGCCTGGTCGTGCTTGTGCACCAGTTCGCGCAACTGATTCTGAATCTGCTGGTATTTCTTGAAGAATCCGAAGAGTTTATCGTTCATAGGCGTACCGCTTACCACCTGCTGTGTATCATCGAGCTTCACCGTAATGCTTCCACTCTCCAGCACCAGCGGCAGCACAGGGTCATCATCCATGAAGATATTCGCCATCTTCATAGAGTCGACAGAACCCTGAAAATGGAACTGTCCGTGCACTACATCGCAAGAATCCACGTTCTTGAAATCGTTGTTTTCCAGTATCTTAAGGTACAGCATGCGTCCGTCCAGAGTACTTACATTAGAAGTACCCGAGATTTCGTAACTGTTGGCACAAGATGCAAGTGCCATCAAGGCAATGAATGCGTAAAATATTCTATTCATAAGCTATCTATATCACTTTCGGTGAACAAAAGTACAATCTTAATTTGAACTGACGAAATAAATTGCTGCAATTTAATTCATTCTTACAAGATTTATGTTTTGTTTGCACTCCTATTGGCCACCAAAAGCTTTTTACTCGTCCTTTCTATATTACTGATTGTTTTCCTTCTTCAGTTCATGAGAGATGCGATGCGTGGTATACAGTTCCAGCAGGGCTGCGATGAGGAGGAAGACTACCCACTTATTATAGAAATAGGTGATATAGGTCTCATAATTCTCAAACCAGCGGCGCAGAAAAGCATACACCGTATCTACCATCGAGATGCCTGAGAGCACGAAGAAGATGTCTGCTACATACTGCATGCGCTTCAGGCGGTGGATAACCAGCGAAGGTCCCTCATAGAACTGCATCGCCTGCATTACACTGAAGAGTATGGTGCCCAGCAGGAACCCCCAGCTCGTTACCTGCACCAGCTGCGGATGTGAAAAACCAAATGCGAAGCAAGCCGCACCGACAACCATCAGCACGCCGCCCAGCAAGAAAATAGCACTTTCCAGTTTACTCAATTGTTTCATTTTCGTCTTGTTCGTTAGTTTTTTCCGGAATATCCGAACTCAATACAAAGATGTCTTCATCATCAGTCTTCATGAAATAACGCTGGCGGGCTATCTTCTCAAATGCCCGCGCACCATGCTGCATATCGCGCAGGGTATGCTTGTCGTTTTCATACTGCTCACGATACTTTTCTATCTCCGAACGGAGCGTAGCTATCTCTATCTGGTACTTAATGTGCTGTCTTACACTGTTGTCGTCAACTACACCAACTACCAGAACACCCGCTACAATCACTATAAGATACTTATAATGAGCGAGATAATTCCATATAATACCAAGTTTTTTGCTCATTTCTTCCGAATTTGTTTGCAAAGATAATATTTTTTTGTTATCTTTGCATCATCAATTAAGAAAAAATAATGGAAGAGTATATAGTTTCTGCAAGAAAGTACCGTCCGATGACCTTCGATTCGGTTGTCGGACAGAGTGCATTGACCACCACTTTGAAGAATGCAGTGAAGAGCGGCAAGCTGGCGCACGCCTATCTTTTCTGCGGTCCGAGAGGTGTGGGTAAAACCACTTGTGCCCGCATTTTTGCGAAGGCAATCAACTGCGAGCACCCTCGTGAAGACGGCGAGGCATGCAACGAATGTGAGAGCTGCCGTGCCTTCAATGAGCAGCGTTCCTACAACATCTTCGAGCTGGATGCCGCCAGCAACAACGGTGTTGACCAGATTAAGGTTCTGATGGAGCAGACCCGCATTCCGCCTCAGGTGGGCAAGTATAAAGTGTTTATCATCGATGAGGTCCACATGCTCTCTACAGCTGCCTTCAACGCCTTTCTCAAGACGCTGGAAGAGCCGCCTCAGCATGTCATCTTCATCCTCGCCACTACCGAGAAGCATAAGATTCTGCCTACCATCCTGAGCCGATGCCAGATTTACGACTTCGAGCGAATGACGGTAGCCAATACCATCAACCACCTGAAGATGGTGGCTGAGAAGGAAGGCATACAATATGAAGAGCAGGCGCTCGCCGTGATAGCCGAAAAGGCTGACGGAGGTATGCGCGATGCCCTCTCTATCTTCGACCAGGCTGCCAGCTTCTGCATGGGCAACATCACTTACCAGAAGGTGATCGAGGACCTGAACGTGCTCGACAGCGACAACTATTTCCGTCTGGTAGACCTGGCTCTGGAGAATAAGGTGGCCGAGATGATGGTAACACTCGACGGCATTCTGAACCGCGGTTTCGATGGCGGCAACATGATACAGGGGCTTGCCCAGCATGTGCGCAATGTGATGATGGCGAAGGATCCTCAGACCCTGCCTCTGCTCGAGACCAGCGACGACCAGAAAGCCAAGTTCCAGGCTCAGGCCCAGAAGGCACCTACACCTTTCTTATATAAGGCGCTGGAACTGATGAACCAGTGCGATATCCATTACCGCGCCAGCAGCAACAAGCGATTACTGGTAGAGCTCACCCTGATACAGATAGGCCAGATTACGCAGCCCGAGGATCAGGATGTGCCTAGTGCGGGGCGTACGCCCCATAGATTAAAATCCCTGTTTCAGAAACTCCTGGCTCAGTCTAAGCTTGCCTCTCAGGGTGCAGGTTCTGAGCCTTCTGGCAGCAGCGAAAACCGGTCATCACAGCCGGGAGCGTCTGCTGCTACAGCTACTGCTGTGCCTTCTTCCGGAGCCTCAGCAGCCGCTTCTGCAGCCTCCAATGCTGCATCTTATTCTGCATCTGCCACCGCAGCCGCATCTGCCTCTCCAGAAGGCTCAGCCGCTGCCGGAGCTACTACTGATGCTGCATCGCCTCACAAGCCACGACTCAAGAATATCAAGCTGGGAGGCATAGGCATGACTTTCTCTAACCTGAAGAAGAGGGAGGAGAACCAGCGCCGCCTGCACAGTCCGTATGATGATACCAATGAGGAAAAAGCGACCATCACGGGCGACCAGAACGAGTTCACCCAGGAGCAGGTGGAAGCAACATGGTTCAGTATGTGCATGAGAATGCAGAATAAGCTGGATTTCATAGGCTTAGCCAACCGCATGAAGAGTATCGTACCGAAGATAACCAACTATCCGCAGATAGAGGTTATCATCAACAACCAGCTCTTACTAGACGACATTTTGAACATCAAGAACCGCATTCTCAAGACTTTCGTCTTAAGTCTTCACAACAGCGAACTGAGCATCAGTTACCGCCTTGCCGACCAGGAAGAGGTAGGCAAGGTTCTGACCAAGAATGAAGTTCTGGAACTTCTTATGGAGAAGAACCCTGCAATGAAAAAACTCACAAAGGACCTGGATCTGGTCATGACATAGAAGATACTCCACACGATACGAAATTCTCCACTCCATGTAGAACAACCTATACGGAGTGGAGAAACTAGTACTATCTTCCCCCAAATGCTGCCATTATACCCGGGCGTATGATGCCCCAAGAGGTTATTCAGTATTCAGTATTCAGTTTTTTTCGCGATAGTTACCTTTTAT
>OBKV01000690.1_pt1 | contig 25179 bp, 27 predicted proteins | sample 1517301 | NCBI WGS metagenome assembly OBKV01 (sample SAMN04571685, study PRJEB22368) | human gut metagenome | biome: human gut; material: stool | host: Homo sapiens | place: Luxembourg | collected 2012-06-29 | reverse complement strand
TCCATAAATTTCTGGTCATCAACCTTATTGACAGCTAAAATTACAGGCTTATTTGAACGATATAATAATTTTGCAATATATGTATCATCATCAGTAACCCCTGAGCGAGAATCACAAAGCATGATAATTACATCAGCCTCTTCCATAGCTACTTCAGCTTGAGCTTGAATTTCAACCTGAAAAGGCGCGTCAGAAATTTCAATACCACCCGTATCTATTAAATTAAATTCATGACCTAGCCATTCACCCTTTGCATAAATTCTATCTCTAGTTACACCAGGAGTTGAATCAGTAATGGATAACCTTTGGCCAATTATACGATTAAACAATGTTGATTTTCCAACGTTAGGACGACCAACAATCGCCACCTTACCTAGCATTTACATCAAACCTTTCTTAGCTTACTTTAATTGATCTTTAAAAATATCTCCTAAAGTTGTAGCCTTTGTTTCATCTTCATTTTGCATATAATTTTCATATTGTTCTCTTTCTTCTTGAGCTTTATATGCTTTTTCTGATAAATTTAAAATCCATTTTTTAGGATTAAATTCGGTAACAATACAATTAACATCGTCACCAACCTGATACAAATCAGTAGCTTTTAGTTTCTTTTCGCCACCATCAACAGCATTAAATGGTAAAAAGGCATCAACACCAAGTAAAGAAACTACAAAGCCATTTTCTTTAACTTCTGTGATTTTTCCTGTAACCTTAGAACCAACAGATGTTTCAACACGATTCCAAGGATTATCAATTAATGGCTTTCTTGAAAGACCAATCTTTTCATTTGCATCATCAAAGCGAATAATTGATACTTCAATTTCATCACCAATTAGTAATGATGCCATTAAATTATCATTAGGATTCCATGAGAATTCTGATTTATGAAGTAGTCCAGTCACATTTTTTTCAAGTTCAACTAAAACACCAAAAGGCATTTTATTTATAACATGACCCTTTACAGTATCAGAAACATCATGAGATTCACGATACAATTGATATGGAGTTTTTAGCAATGCCTTACGTGAAAGTTCAAGTTTTCCATTATCAGTATTAACAACAAGACAATCAACCTCATCACCTTCATGAAGAATATCAGAAGCAGACTTAATAAATTGATGATCGACATCCTTAAGTCTAATTAAGCCTTGAACCTTATCAAACTTAACAAATGCACCATAAGGAACGATACGACAAACAGTTCCATGAACTTTATCTCCAACGTGGAATGTCTTATATTCCTCTTCTCTTTCCTTTATATATTCTTGATGCTCAGCTTCCTTCTTAGCTACATATTCCTCATGAGCACGTTGACGTTCTTCATAAGCATGCTGACGTTCCTCACGAACAACCGCATAACGTGAAACATAAGCATTTTGCTTATTATCATCATAAGAAATAAGCTTTACAGCTACAATATCGCCCTTTTGTGGTGTTTTTAAATCCTTAACTGACATAAACATATCAATTACGCCATTATTTAAAATATATCCCTTACCTTCAATTACACGAATAACCTTAGCTTCAACATTTGTTTCAACGGGATTATTTTCCTTAAACTTTAAATAATTGTCCTTCTTTAAAGTGTTTAAACGTGATAATAAAATATCGCTATTTTCACCTTCAGTAATTTTAGTGATTTCAGCTTCAATTACATCGCCAACCTTAACAAGCTTCTTTAAAGAATCAACACTTTTATCAGTTGTATAATGATCTAAATAAATTGTACCCTCAGTAAAAGTATTAAGATTTACCTTAGCATACTTATCAGTAACCTCAATAACCTCACCTTTTATTGTATCATGAACATGAAGTTCACGTTCTCCTTCTTCCTTAAGAAGTTCTTCCATTGACATTTCCTTATTTTCCATCTTAATCCATCCTTTCACAAACAATACTAACAATAGTATTGCACACTTCTTCAATTGTCATCGAAGTTGTATCCACTAAAATAGCATCATCAGCCATTCTTAGTGGTGATATTTCACGATGACTATCCTTGTAATCTCTTACTTTAATATCATTTAGAACCGTTTCATACGATTCATTAATACCTTTAGCTTGTAACTCCTTCATTCGTCTTTTAGCACGTTCTTCCGGAGTAGCGGTCAAGAAAATTTTCACATCTGCATTTGGTAAAACAGTTGTACCAATATCTCTTCCATCCATCAAAACATAACCATTTTTAGCACTTAATCTTTGAAAATATACCATCTTATCTCTTACAATTTTCAAAGAAGATACCAAACTAACATTTCTAGTAACCTCAAGGTTTCTGATTTCACAAGAAACATCCTCTTGATTTAATAATGTCTTATCGTTGATATACACTACCTCAATGTCATCCATAAAGGTATATTGCGATTCATCCGCTAAATCAATTCCTCTTCTTAAAGCTTCAAGTGTTACAGCACGATACATTGCACCTGTATCAATGTGAACAAATCCAAGCTTTTTAGCGACGAGTTCACTAATTGAGGACTTTCCTGACCCGGCAGGTCCATCTAAAGCAACCTGAAAATTTTCCATATTCACACCTAATTTCACTAAATTTCATACCACTATATTTTAGCATAATCTAATTTAAATGGCAATTTTAATTATTATGTTTTTAACTTAAATGTTTAAATATAATTTTACCTGTTTTTTCATCCATGCTAGATATAATCGCTAAAGACTCAACTCTTACTCCTTTATCCCTTAAAATTTCGCCGCCATTTTGGAAACCTTTTTCAATAGCAATTCCAACCCCAGCTAGTTTTGCACCAGCTTGATTAATGATGTCAATCATACCTAAAGTTGCACTACCATTAGCTAAAAAATCATCAATTATTAAAACAATATCGTCTTTATAAATAAATTGTTTTTCTATTTGAATATCAAAATCTTGGTCTCTTGTATAAGAATGAATTTTCGACTTATAGACGTCACCAATATTTTTAGAATTTGATTTTTTAGCAAACACAACAGGAACATTAAGCTTTAATCCTGTTAAGATTGCAAGTGCTATTCCTGATGCTTCAATTGTTACAATTTTAGTAATATTATCATTTTTAAAAAGTTTTGTCCATTCACCTGCCATTATATTTAGCAAATATGGATCAAGCTGATGATTTAAAAATGAATTAACCTTTAGTACATTCCCTGGTAAAACCTTTCCTCTTTTTTGAATTTCTTGTTCTATAATTTCCATATAAAATACCCCCCATGTCTTTTTACCATAATAGCATTAATTTAAAAAAAGTGCAAATTTTATTGTAATAATGATATAATAGAATTGAATATGGAGGTATTTTATGGAAAACTTTAAGCAATCACTTGCTGAAATAAATAATCTTGCTAAAGAGGAAATGAATCCTGAAATGAAAATGAAGATTATTAAGGAAGTTGCTAAACCCTATACAACACTTCTTACCTATTATGATTGTGCTATTGATGAAATTGTTACAAAATTAAACATTTTAAATAAAGAATATTCCTTAAATTCTGAGCAAAATCCAATTGACTCCATAAAATCACGTGTCAAATCAATTGATTCTATTGTAGAAAAGGCATATCGTAAAAATATTCCCTTTACAATTGAAGCAATCGAAGAAAATATAAGGGATATTGCTGGAGTAAGAGTAATTTGTAATTTCCCTGAGGATGTTTATAAAATTAGAGATGGTCTTTTAAATCAGGATGACGTTACACTTATCGAAGAAAAGGATTATATTAAAAAGCCTAAACAAAATGGTTATCGTTCTTTACATCTAATTATTGAAACACCTATCTACCTTTCAAATGGGAAAAAAAATATGATTGTTGAAGTACAAATACGAACTATTGCTCAAAATTTTTGGGCCGCACTCGAACATCAATTAAGATATAAAAAGAATATTGATGAAAAAAAATCTATTTCTCTTGCACTAAAGCTATTAGCTGAAGAATCGGCTAGTATTGATACAAAAATGGAACTCTTAAAAAAACGTATTTACAGCAGCCTAAGACTGCTTTTTTATTAGTCGCTATTCATTAAAAATTTCTTTTACATATTCCATATCAACTAATCTTATTATTGTATCGTCTTTTTTTGCCCAAGAAAAAGGATTAATACTTCCATACCATATAATCTCATCATCTATCACGATTGCATTTATTTCTGAATGCTTTTTTATTAATACTCTTCCATCAATATCTAAATCGGAAATAATTTCAATATTATTATTTAATGCCAACAACTCATCCATTTTATCTTTCACGTAATAATTACAATAAAATTTAATCTTTTTTGCGCTTTGTATATCATCATATAATTTGAAAGTATAATTATTATAAGAATATAAAATACTTGTTTTTTCATTATCATCGCATAATAAATAATCATCAGATTTATAGGCTTTCAACCTGAGTTGAAATTGATGAGCAAAAAGTCCCATTTTAATATCAACATAATCATATACTATAACCTGTTTCTTACCATCATGTATACGACCTATTCGTCCTAATGCTTGTGATACCTTTCCGCTCCACTTAAAGGGCATTGTCAAGAATAATGTATCAAGCGATGGCAAATCAAAACCTTCACCTAAATATTTACTAGTTGATATAATAACATATTGACTATCTATTTGCTTTATCAGCTCATTAAATGCTTTCTTATTTTTAGCATTATCTGTTCCTTTTGATTTAAATACATTATTACATTTTATCTTTAATAAATCATATAAAATATCTATATGTTCATTACGTTCTGTTAAAACTATAATATTTCTGAGATTAGTATATTCCATAATTATGTCCTCAATTATTTGACAATTTCTTTCATCATTTTTATATAATTCAGTACATAAATCCGTATAGGTCATCAAATTATAATCATCTTTTTTCTTAAATTTTGTAAATCTCGGTTTTAAAATTTTTTCAAATGTTGAATTTTGCTTTTTCATTTCAAATCTTATATCGCCAATAGATTTATAAACAATTTTTTATAAATGATCAGAACGTTTAGGAGTTGCGGTTAAACCATAGACATATCTAGCCTTAAACTTTCTTATTATACTTTCATATGTCTTGCTAGCAATATGATGAATTTCATCTCCTATAATTATTTCATACTTATCATATATATCTAATTCATCATTTATTGATTTGATTGAGGCAATATCAACAATGCCAGTAATTTTCTTTTTTGAGCCATGTAATATACCTGGTGAAATTTTCTTTTCACCATCATATATTTTTGCAAAACTTTCTATTTTTTCCTTCCATTGTTCGATAAGCTTAACCTGATCTACTAATATTAAAGTTGGTCTTTTTAAACGATTTATTATTTCAAGCCCAATTACTGTTTTACCAGAGCCAGTTGGAGCCGTTAAAATACCATTTTCATATTGAATAAGACAATCAACTGCTTCTTTCTGATTTTCATATAAACTAATTGTTGATATAAAATTGATTTTAGATAATTTTGGTCTTTTATCAATTATTGCATATTCTACATTAGCATTTTTTAAAATAAACATCAAATCATTTAAACAACCTCTAGGCAAACTGATGTAGTCATCTTTTTCTTTATATAACTCAACAATCCTATTTATATTATATGTTGACATTCGTTTAGCCTGCTTTTCATAAAAATCAGGATTATAAAGTACAGCTAATCTTTTTAAAGTAATAAGTGCTTTTGAAGATAAACCGTTTTTCGAATAATAAATATCATCGTCAATAATAACTTTAAAAATGTTTGAGAAATCTGATTTCATTAATCCAGTCTTTTTAATTTGCTTTCTATCTATTTCTAATAGCTCATTATTAACTATAATTGAATCAAACAATAGATCAAGCTCAATGTCAGATACTTTACTTACATTTGACAAATATTCTATTTGTTTAGAAATCATTTGAAAATTATCATCAACAAATACACTTGTTTTATTCTTTACGCAACATCCTTGCAATGGTAAAGCAATACAATTGCCATATCCATTTTTATCAACCATATCCTGTGATGGAAAAAACCTATCATATGATTTAAAACTTATACTTTTATTAGCTGACATAGCATTTAATAGAATATAATCTCCTAAGAGTCTTGCTTTTTTAGCATATACCAAATTACCAAAGAAAATCCAAACATGAGCTCCTTTAGCTGATTGTGATAGTTCTATTACTGCATCTATCCCCAATTTTTTACATTCGTTTCTATATGCAATTGCTGCCTTTTCAAACTCGTCATCATCAAAATCTATTGCTAAAAAGAAACACTTGTCATTATCTACTATTGGATAAATACCATATGATTTTATTCCTTTCATATGTTCGTATAAATATTCATCTTTAAGATTCGCATATTGCTTATTTAAACAATTCGAGCATGGCTTTAATATACCAGTCTTTATTTTACATAAAGAGGTATTTTTATTTTCACATACAACAAAATAGCCTTTACTACCATCTTTTTTATAATATTTTTCTGCAAAAACGCTCGAATTACCTTTAAAATAAGATTTGAATATTGATATTTTTTCTATAAGTGAAAGTTTACTTTTTTCCACAAAATTATATGTAATATTATTCTTTTTTAACAATTCTTTAAGGTGCAAGTTTTCTTCCTTTAATTTGTTATATTCTTCTAAAAGTTTATTGTAGTCCATCATTACCTCATAATTATTCTAAAAGCTAAAATATTTCATCATAAAATCTATATTATAACAATGCTTTTACTTTAAGATTTTATAAATTATTTGATAATTTATAATAAGAAAATTTACCAATCTTCGTTTCAATTAATAATGAATTATCTCTTAATTTATTTAGTGAATAAATTAACGTTCGTTTAGATACTCCCGTTTCTTTTATTATTTCCTCACTTGATACACCATAATTTGAAAAAACAGAGGCTTCACATAATAAAGAATAAATTTTATTATCTGATTTAGTCATTTTAAAATTTAAACTATAATTTCCTAATTCATCTTTACTGTACAACAATTTTTTTATTATAATTGAAAATTCATTTTGCAATATTAATAAAATTGTATTTAAAAATGTATTTAAAGAACCAAATTCATACTTGTCCGAAGCTTGTTTAAAAGCTTTATAATATTTGTCTTTTTCATGCTCTAATGCTAAAGAAATTATAAATGATGAATAGCTTTTTGTTTCTAAAAAAATACCATTAGATATTAAAAATCTTCCTAATCTTCCGTTACCATCATAAAAAGGATGAATAGTTTCAATCATAAAATGGCACAATATCATTTTAGTTAATACCTCAGTATTAGAATTATATAAATTAATAAATTCTTCCATTAATTTAATTATATTGTCCTCGCCTACAGTTCCTGTATGAACCAAGCTTAATCCATCTGTTATATAAACAGGATTTTTTCTATAAAAAGCTCCATCTGGTAGATCATTTTTATTTATCGCGCCATATAATATTTTATCATATACGTTTCTTATATCCTTATTTGATGTTATCCTAATACCCCCAAATTCTAATAGTTGTTTATACGCATTAGAAATCGAAATAATTTTTTTATCTTTTGAACATGAGGCCTGATTTATAATTTTAAATATATCATGCCTTGTTGAATTTATATTTTCAATTTTATTTGTAGCTTCAATTTCTTCTATTAAAAATGATTGAACAATTTGTCGTTTAGAAAAAGGTGTAAAGGAATTAATTAAAGAATCTAATTCTATAATTTTTTTATTAAGAGAAATAATCAAATTATTGGTTTGTGTACTTAAATAATAAAAATATTTATTATTGAGCAAATGAATACTGCTACTTGAGTGCTTTAAATTATTTATGTAATTTTCAAATTCTTCCTTATTCATTTTAAAATAATTAGATTTTACACTCATAAATATGCACCTCTATTTAAATATTATCATTTTGAAGTGCAATTTTCAATTATTTTTGCACTTGAAAACACAATATATAGTTTTGAAGTGCAAAAAATCAAGAATGTTTTATTAAAAATGTTAAAAGTATAAAAAGCTTAAAGATTACTCCTTAAACTTCATTTATAAATACTAACCTATTATCCTTAAAATAATTCTTTATTCTTTTGCTATTAGAAAGGTAAGACAAATAGCTTCTTACGGTTGATAATATTAGCATATATTTATTATATGTAATTTTCAACTTAAAATAATCAAAAATATACGAAGCACATTCTGTACAATTATGTTCATCGTGTAAATAATCAAGTAAAATATTTATTATATCATAAATTGTATTTCGGTTAAATTCTACAACTGGTTTTATATTGGTTGTAGCTTCACTATGGGATGGAACAACCATTTTTTCCTCTAGTCCTTCTACAAAATTAAGCGAATCTAAATATCCCTTAACATCATAAATAAGTAATATGTGAGCTCTTTCAACTAAATCAATTGATCCTAGTGTATCTGCGACAAAATAAACATCATCACTTGTTTTTATCCCAATCATTGACCAATGATGTCCAGGAAGGTGAAACCATTCTACTCCCGAAGGAATTTCATCTAAAGAATATATTTCATCATTCATATCAATGTGCATCAGCTTACCATCATATTCATCTAAAGGATAGCCACCATATAAAAAGCCAATATCAAGCTTAGGGTCTCTAAAGAAACCTCTTTCTATCTTAGATGCTATCATCTTACAATGTGTTTTTGAATAAATGTATTCCCATCCTCCAGCATGGTCAGCATGACAATGAGAAAAAACTAAATATGTGATTTTTATTCCCGCCATATTAATCGCCTTATAAATATGAGGTGCATCTTCTTCAGTTCCACAATCGAATAAAAGTGCTTCCTTTTTTTCATTTAGAACATAAACCCCACAATTAGTCGGTCCATCAACATAATATGTATTTCCTCTTAAATGATGTAATTCATACATATTAGCACCTCCAATATTCATCCTAAAATATACAACATGAGTAATAAAATTGCAAGTTTTTCTTTACTTAGCTTATGCTTAGTGTTAAAATTTTATCAAAAGGAGGAAGTTATTTTGCTTAAAATTAAAGATATTGCACTTATGAGTATGATGCTTGCAATCTTAATTGTTTGTTCGAAAATAAAATTTAATATTGGTCCTATACCAGTAACTCTACAAACTTTTGCAGTCATCATTATTTCTTATATATTAGGAGTAAAAAAAGGATTAATTGTTTTTGGTCTTTATATTTTTCTTGGTGTAGTTTGCTTCTTACCCATCTTTTCTGGTGAGGACGCAGGATTTTACTATGTCTTAAAGCCTAGCTTTGGCTTTATAATTGGTTTTTTCTTATCGGCTATTCCTTGTGGAATAAAGTTTAAAGATAATTCTTTTATTTTTCTAATTATTAGAGGCTTATTAGGTCTTGCAGTTATTGATATCGTTGGTTTAATTTATATGGCAATCATTTTAAATTGCTATATGGGCGCTTCAAAATCGTTTTCTTATATTATCGCTAATGGCTTATCACCATTTTTAATTAAAGATATTCTTAGTGTATTTATTTGTGCCCTAGTATATGACAGAATAAGACCATCAATTGAAAAATTTAATCAAACAAAATAAAAGAGTCCAACATCAATGTTGGGCTTTTTTAACGCTTTCTTAAAATTCTCATTTTAGCACTATGTGAACGATTATTGTTATTTAACTCTTCTTCAGATGGTAATATAGGTTTTCTTGAAATAAGTTCAAAAGGAGCTTCTTCCTTTATTATAACTGGTAACCCTTCAGGGATATCAAGTGTTGATTTTTCCTTAAAAATAGATTTACAAATCCTGTCTTCAAGGGATTGGAAGGTTATTACAACCGCTCTTCCATCTGAATTTAGCATATCAAGTGCATCAAGTAATGACTTTTCAAAAACAGTAAGCTCGTCATTTACAGCTACTCTTAAAGCCTGAAAAACTTGTTTAGCAGGATGTCCCTTTTGCTTTAAAACCTTTTGAGGTAAAGCCGATTTAATAATATCAACAAGCTCAAATGTTGTGGAAATTTCCTTTTCATGTCTTACCTTATCAATTTGAAAAGCAATTTGCTTTGCAAATTTTTCCTCACCATAGCGATAAAAGATCTCAATAAGTTTTGATACTGGCCATTCATTAACAATCGTTTTAGCACTAAGCTCTTGATTTTGATTCATTCTCATATCAAGAGGACCATCTAAACGATATGAAAATCCTCTTTCTTCCATATCAAATTGAAAAGATGAGACGCCCAAATCATATAAAATACCATCAATATGGTATACACCAAGTTCGTTAAGACGTTCCTTTAAATTAACAAAATTACTTTTTATAATAGTATAATTATTACCAACTGTATCCAATTTTTCCTTTGCACGTGAAATAGCATAATCATCTTGATCAAAAGAATATAAATGTCCTTTTTTTAGTTTTGACAATATTAATGATGAATGCCCCCCGCCACCTAAAGTAGCGTCAACATAAATTCCATCATCTTTAATATTTAGGGCATCAACTGCCTCTTCTTTTAAAACCGTAATATGTTCTGACATCATAACACCTCAAGCTATTATACCATATTTTCTTTTAAATTCCGCATAAAATAGAAAATAGATGCCTTTAGCATCTATTTCTATTAATTATTCAGATTTTTCTGAACTCTTACTAGCTACGACTTGCTTACCCTTGTAGTAACCACAATTTGCACAAGCACGGTGAGATAATGTTAATTCACCACAGTTAGGACATACAATCATACCTGGAACTGTTAAAGCAGAATGTGAATTTCTTTGTCTCTTCTTAGTCTTTGAAACACGACGGAATGGAACAATTGCCATAATTACACCTCCTAATTATTTTAATAAATCTTTAAGCCCAGCAAATGCAGGATTAATTTTTTCTTCTGGTTCATCATCAATTTCATCTTGAAAAGAAACGCCATTCTTAACAAATTTCATTGGCTTTTCAATTAAAATTTCTGACAATACCTCTTCTCTCGTATCAAGAGTTTGTCCTTCTACTAAGATAAAGTCTCCGTTGTCATAAGTCTCTTTATCAAAAGTATAATATTCACTAGCCTTAGTTTTAATTTTGTAAGGTAATACTTCAAGCGTAACAGCACACTCAAGCATAAGATTGATTTCAATATCAAGATCGACCTTATAAGAATCAGGTCCTATGTTTGCAATGGTTTCTATTACTTTGGCTCTATCTGATGATTTAACATCTTCAAAGCCATCTAATTCTTCATTAAAATCATATTCGCATTCTTCCTTGTGTGGAAACTGCATTTTTCTTAATTGAGCTAATGTATAACGCATAAAATCACCCTAGCATTCTAATTATAAAGACTACTAATATAAAAGTCAAGTATTTTTATACTTTTTTTGCTTCTAAAAAAATCATTTTTTATTTAGCCAAAAACTTCTGCTATTTTAGATAGCTTTATTTTAAATTCATTAAGACTTTCTTCTGAAATGGAATCTATTTTTTGTTTTCCAACTGCTGTTGTATTTTTTACTACATAATCAGGATTTCCATACTTAGTAACCAAAAGCTTATCCCCATTTACCTCAAGAACTAAGTATCTTCCACTCCCAGTTTTATAGATATCTCCAGGATAAAAAATATTTTTATTAATTTTATTCTGGGCCTTGTTTTCTTTTCTTGCATTTTTTAATAGGCTTCTAATATCATCATTAAATTTATCACTAAATATAACATCATTAATATCTGCTATTATTGCTTTATTTTCAAGATAATAAACATTTTTATTATGAATAATTTTAATTTCATTTTTATCCTTTAAAAGTTTATAAAGTGTTAATCTTTTAGCATCAATAGCATATACTAAATACTTTTGACCATTATATAGAACAATATCATTAACATCAAGCTTTATGGTATTCAGAATTTGCTCTTTTATTATTTTATCATCATGCATATTATAAATAATTTTTGAAATATTAGATAAATCATTTTCATCAAGATGCTCTGAGAATCCTTCAAATGAGCTTGTTTTAAGTTCAAATAAACACATTAATAGAGCATAATCCCCATCATGACTTTTAAGTGGATAAGCTAGCGTATTTTTACTAGGAACAGTATGGGTAAGTGTATATCCATATATTCTTCTTTTTTCATATTTAACAAATAAAAAGGGTCTAATTTGATGATTATCTATAAATTTAAATTGTTCACCATATTGTTTTATTTTACACCAAATCACATCACCATATAAATATGAACTTAAAGCTTTTTTTGATTTGAAATATTTAATAAGTTTACGTATCATAGTTATATCCCCTTTCTTTTTTTATTTTATCATATTTTTTGTTTTTTAGTATTAAATTTAAATGGGTGATATTATTTTTATACTAATTTTAACTTTATTTGTTGCATTTTTAAGTATTAAATATTCTAATTTAGTAGTTAAATCCTTTCTTTTTACTGTAGATACCTTTGTATACATTTTAATACCGTCATTATTTATGATGTTAATCATTTCTAAAATATTGCAAGAAAATAAATATATCAAAAAAATTATTAAATTTATATCGCCTTTTTTTATGAAAGTTTTTGGATTCGAAGCTCTAGATGAAGTTTTTGTATTTTTATTCTCTTTTTTAAGTGGAAATCCGACATCACATATTTTAATTAATAATTTATATAAGAAAAATAAAATATCTAAGTATGAAGCCAACAGACTAAGTACATCTTTATGCTTCTCATCATTTTTATATCTATATAAATCCTCTATTATTTTTTTTAAAACTGATATTTGGCTTATTATCATTGTTACTTACATAATTCCCATTCTTTTCCTTATAAAGCCTCAGAAAAAAACAAAAAATGAATCACTCTATTTTTCCGATTATCCCATTAATTTAACTAATATTATAAATGAATCCTTTGAAATTTTAATTAAAATATTTTCTTTTGTTTTCTTTTTTGATATTATAGCCTCTTTTTTAGTTCAATTTTTTAATATAAATCAAGCATACTCTTTTTTCCTTTCAAATATTTTAGATATGACAGTAGCTACAAGATTCTATTTTTCTTTTAATCGTATTATAAATATTTTTTTATATTGCTTTTTCAATGCTTTTTTAGGTATATCAATTCACCTACAAATCATAAGTGTTACAAATTATTTAAATTACACATCTTTTCTTCTAAAACGAAGTATCATTGGATTAATTAGTGGCATAATAGTCGTTATTTTATATTATAATTATTTTTTAGGTTTCCTAACTATTATCATGATTTTATGCTTTAAAATATTAAAAAAGAATCACCTCAAAAATGTGATTCCAAAGTTTTAATTTTTTAATTTTTTTTGTAAAATAAAGTCAATTAATAAATATAAAGCAATTAATGCTGTAAATATTATTGAGAAGATTAAATCATGTGAATAAATAAACGATAAGACACCACTAGCAATTAATGCCACACCAATAAATAACATTACAAACGAAATAATATTAATATATAATCTTGGATTAGATAGCTTAGCTTTTTTCAAGTTTTTTAATCCATTTTCTTTTCTAATAATATAAAACAATCCTATTCCCCCTAATAAAGTACCAATAACAATGGCAACAGTTGAGTAAAATAGCATTATTTTCTAGGCTCCTTTGCAACATAACATACACAAGAAGCACCAGGTCCGATATGAGAGCCAGATGCAGCACCGATTTCAGCATAGTCTATTTCTTCTACATTAAGTAAATCCTTTGTTTTTTCAAACAAACGCATCATATTATCTTCTGTAGCTGTAAATCCATATGTAACACCATATGCTTCATCACGTTCATTTTTCTTAATATATTCCTGAGCAGCTTTTAAAGAACGATTCATTCCTAAAGCTTGACCAAATTGTCTTATCTTTCCATTGGAATCAAGATCGATAAAAGGTTTTAATCCCACTAAAGAGCCAATAATAAGTTTTGTGAAAGATAACCTTCCACCCTTATGAAAATATTCAAGTGTATTACATATTGAGAAATATCTAATACGATGCTTAATGTCTTCAAGAACATTAATTATTTCATCAACGCTTTTACCCTCATCACGTAACTTACAAGCCTCCTTAATTAAAAGCCTTAATCCTGTTAGACAATTTATTGTATCTACAATATGAATATGATCCTCATATTCAGCCAAAGATGCAGCTAAATTTGCTGATTGAATAGTTCCTGAAAGTCCTGAAGAAATACAAAGTACAAGAACCTCTCTTTGTTCTTCCTTTGCTCGTAAAAAAACATTCTCAAATAATTCTGGTGAAGGTTGACTTGTTTTGGGAAAAACTCGTGAAGCTGTTAATTTTTTATAAAATTCCTCAACTGAAATGTTAATTCCTTCTTGATAATTTTCATCACCAAAAGTAACATTCATTGGAATTACTTCAACATCATATCTTGCGATATCATCATTTCTAATGTCCGAACATGAATCGGTTACAATCATTATTTTATTCATTATATATTCCTTCTTATCATGTATTATCTAACTCAAAAAACTAATTAATATCCCTTATACTAATTTTATTTTATAGTTTTTTTAAAAATAAATCAATATAAAGACTTAAATTAAAAAAATTATTTTTATTTAATGTAAAGTAGGGTTTTCATTTTTTCCTTATTATAAGTTTTTTTCGTATAAAAAAGAAAACAAATAAACATACAATTATTAATATTGACCCTAAAGTATCAATCAAAACATCCTTAAAGCTTGGACCTCTACCACCAACAAAAGATTGATGGAATTCATCACTGCATGCATAAATAAAGCATATAATAATAGGAATAATATATCTAAATAATTTCAGACTATCTGTTAAAAAAAAGAAAACAAGCAATGCTAAAATTGCATACTCAGTCATATGAGCACATTTACGAATTAAAAAACTCAATTTACTTAATAATTCTTTTTGCCTAATTGAAGAATATGAATCAAAATCCTTAACAAAAATTTTAATAATCATATTAACAATTTTTTGACTTTTACTTGCTGATAAATCACCATTTTGATTAGAAAACAAAAAAATAATAATCATCCAAGAAACTATTAAAATTCCAAATATTATTTTACGTGTATATTTTTTCATTCAATCACCATTTGCTATAATTATATATGTTAATTATACATTATTTTGTCTAATTTTGTGTGTATTTTTCCTAAAGAAATAAAATTTATAAGGTATACTTCTATTGGTGATATAATGGATACAACAAAGAATACTAAAAAAATCGCTAAAATTTTTAAAAAAATTACTACTTGGCAACAAAAAGTGGTCAAATTAGAAGCAAAAGAGAAGAAAAATAATCTAGACGAATACAAAATAAATAAGTTAAAAGAAAAAATAACACTTTATCAAAAGCTTTCTGAAACATATAATGAACAAGGTAATGAGGCTAAAGTTAAACGAGCAATTATAAAAGAGAAACACAAGCGCAACCAAATCCTTTATGGAAACATTACCCAGGCAATCATAATTATTTGTTTTCCACTTGCTGTATATGCACTTTTTAACTCTTTTTATAGTCTTATTGACTCAATCATGGCTTCGAGAATAAAAAGTGCAGCAAATGCATCAGGTGTAATTAATATTTCAAATATTATGGTTATTTCCCAGATAAAATCAATGATATCTGCCTTCGGAGCAGGTATTGCTGGTGGTGGTGCAGTTTTAGTATCAAGATATTATGGTGCTGCAAACATAACAGATGCTAAAAAAACTGGTAGCAATATGATATTAGTGAGCATAATAACCTCTTTAATAATAATAGTTCTTCTTGTCCCACTAGCACCAGTTATTTTAAAGATAGCACAAGTCCCTCAAATATCTAATAGTGTTATTTTATATTTTAGACTTATCCTTGTTGAACTAATCTTTGTATCTATAAATAACATCTTCATCGGTCTTGAAAAAATAAAAGGAAATAGTAAAAAAATACTAATATTAAATATTACAGTTTTAATTATCAAGCTTATTCTTAATGTTATATTTGTTTTTGGTATTAAGGTTGATTCAATTATTTATTTAGAGATTGCAACAATAATTAGCCAAGCAGCATTATTTATTTATAGCTGCTTCATAATGTTTTCAAAAAAGAATATGCTTCAAATTTCTTTCAAAAATATGCGACCTCAAAGTATATATATTATTCCCATTTTAAAGTTATCAATTCCTATTTTCTTAGGTAAATTTGTAATGAGTCTAGGCAAAACAACCGTTAACGCTTTATGTGGAAGCTATTATGGTGAAGCTACTAACGGCTTAATTGTTGGAGCTCTTGGAGTATCAAACAATTTATCTGGTTTAGTTACTAGTACAACAAATGTATTTGAAGAGGGCGAATCGACAATTGTTAGTCAAAATATTGGCAACAAAAATCTCGATCGTACAATTAGTGCGTTTATAAGAACTTTAGCGATTGTAGCAATCATTTCTCTTATTGGCTATATCTGTGTACGCTTTATTTTTATTGATCAATTAACTGCTTTGTTTAGCATTGGAAATAAAGAATCCGAAAAAATGTCATTATATATTAAAGAAATATTCGTATATGATTCGCTTTCTATTCCATCCCTTGGACTTACAAGTGCTTTACTTGGACTTCTTTATGGATATGGAAAAACATTTCTTTCTTCAATTTTAAATTTTTCACGAATTGGAATTCGTATCATATCTCTTGTAGTATGTCATAGCATTGGTTTAAATTATACTGCGGCAGGTATTTCTATGGGTATTTCAAATATTTTAATTGGAATTATGGCATTATGCTTCTTATTATTTTTCTTAGTTAATCTCAAAAAGAAAGGTTATAAAGGATTATATTTAAGTCAAAAAAAACAAAGTGAAAACTAATTCCACTTTGTCTCATAATCATAAGATTTTAAAATAAAACTAGCAAGACAAACAAAAGCTATATATGATATATAAATACCAGCAGTCATTGTTGGTGTTTTTTTATAATAAATAGTGACTTCGCCACTTAAATTTGTTTTAAATGCTACGTATGATTCATTATTGAATGCTTCAAGTTCATGAATAACACCAGCATTATCCTTAATTAAAATATGATAGCCCTTATAATAAACACGAGCTACTTCTACAATAGATTCTGTTTTATTATCAAGTTTAAAAGTAATAACGCCATTATTATAATTATAATTAGAAAAAGAAGCATTTCCTGAAATCAAACCCGGGTGATCAACTGGATCACCTTTTTTTTCATTTGCAAGATAATTTAAATAAATTTCCCACCAAAATTTCGATTTAGGTGTTGATGAAAAAAAATCAGTTGTAAAATATTCTAATTGCCATCCCGTTGAATACATATAATATGTATCTTCTTTTTTGATGGAATAATTTTCGTTCCAATTTGATTCAGCAGAATAATTATATTCATTTGTACTAATTGGTTTCATTATAACAAATAAAATACCAACTAAAACACCACTGGAAAATCTTGCTAATATCATCATTCTTTTTTCTAAAATAGAAAATAAAATACCAATAAAAATAGCTAAAAATAATCCTAAAAAGCCAAATAAACGCCAAGAAAATTGAATATTATAAAAAATTGATGGTAAAGCTTTCCAAAATGGCCCACAAAATATTAACAATGTGGCTAATACTGATAAAAAGCCAAAAACAATTAAATCTTGCCACTTATTTTTTGATTTTATAGTTTTAAACGGGAAAAAATATGCTATAAGCACGATAACCATACTAGAGTATACTACATAATCTATATCATAAAATAAAGAAAAAACAAATGATACAACAAAAGATATAATAAAAAGAATCAAAAGAATTAAATTTCTTTTACTTCTTTTTTCAAAATATAAACTAGAAAACGCAATAGATGCACTTAAAAAAATTCCTAACAAAGAAAAAACAAAGAAATTATTAAGATATTTAAAATTTAGTCCACAAATAAAATAGGCCATACTTGATTTACTACTTGACATTACAGCATCAAGTCCTGTCCTCATTGCTTCACTATCAAAAACACGATATAAACCTGTTTTTTTTGATTCTAATAAGGGTAATAAAAACCAGCTTGATAAAGTTAAAATAAAAATAATCGAGCATAAAATATTTAAATAAAGATTTTTATCCTTTAAATGTTTATATAATTTATTAAATGTACATAAGGCATATACTATAACAAATATAGCAGTATAAAAAGCAGTAATGTTATGAGTTAAAATAAGTAATGTCATTCCTATTATTGTTCTAAAATAAGGTTTACGGCTTGATGAATAATTATTGATAATTTCATATACACCTAAAAACACAATTGGAACTATACTCAATGCTAGCGTTTCTGCATAAGCATTACGAACATAAATTAAACAAAAGCGATATGGGAAAAGAACAAATAATGCCGCTGAAAGAATACTTGATACCTGACGATTCGTAATTTTATAAGCTAGCTTATATGTATAAATTGAGCTTATAATCATTGAAATCATAATAACAATTTTCATTGCGGCAGTCAGTGACATACCAAAAGGTATAATTATTATTCCAATCAAAGCCGTAATCAAATGCGAAAAAGAACCATACATTAATCTTACACCAACACCTAAATAATTAGCTGTTTCATAATTTAAGTAATAATTAAAATTACCACTTCTAATAGAATCATATAAATCTTGAATTTGAGCATAGTGAAATGCATTATCATGACACCAAATATACCCCTTATTAAACATTATAATACAAGGAATAATAGCAATAAAAACCAATATTAAATATATAATTATTTTGTTATTTTTCCTCAAAAAGTGATTAATCCTCATTTTTCTGTCCCACTTTTAATTTACTATCTATAATATTTCTTAAGCCATTATACTTTTTACCAAAATATTCGTTCACCATAATAGCTATCATAACTAAAAATCCACCCCATAAAATACCACCTAAAACATCAGACGTAAAATGAACACTCAATATTATCCTTGAAAAGAATATTAATATCATCATTAGTCCTGAAATTGAAGATAGTAAAACTTTTTTTCTTAAAGAAAGCTTAGAAACCCATATCATATAAATCAAAAAACCATATAAAAAACTTGCCGTCATGGAATGACCTGAAGGAAAAGAAAAAGATTTTTCACTCATCCAATGATATATTTCATTGGGTCTTTGTCTTTTAACAATATTTTTAATAATTGTATTTACTAATAGCTGAACGGGTGTTCCAACTGCTAAGATCATAGATTTTAAGTCAAAGTGGTAAATCAATAAAATAATTATAAGAAAAGGAATTATAAAATAAACATAAGCTCCTTCAGTAATAATTCTTGTAAACCAATATACAAAATTATATTTTTCTCCTCTATATTTAATAGTAAACTCAACGATACTTTCATCAGTTTTATCTAATAATCCATTTGAAACTAAAATCGTCCAAGTTAACGCAAGTAAAAACAAAACACAAGCTATAACAAAAATTATTTTTCTTTTTCTCATATAATTTCCTCACAATATTATTTATTAAAAATTTGATTATTTTTTATTGTATAACTTTTACCATTTAGTGTCAACATACAAAAAACATTGACTAAAAGCCAATGTTAAAATTTAAATTATTTGGACTGTACTACATCCATTTTCAAGAGCAATTTTTTTCATTTTAGCTAATGTATCATCATCAACAATAACTTTACCAAAATAATTTAGACCTTCTTCTCTAACTCCAAAATAGCGATATTTTAATAATTTATATCTTACCCTAGAACCAATCATTTTGGAAACAGCCCTAACTGTTTTAATATTCTCTTCCTCATAGTTTGGAAGAATAACCGTTCTAACCTCTTCTAATTTTCCTTTTTTAATAAGGTAATCTAAATTTTTTAGAACTATTTCATTTGATTTACCCGTAATAAATTTATGAAATTTCGGATCAATTGCCTTTACATCAAGCATTACACCATCACAAATATCGATTAGAGAGTCATATTTTTCTAAGTTATGAACACCATTAGAATCTATAAGACATGTTAAGCCTAATTTTTTAACTTCAAGAAATAAACATTCTAAAAAAGGTGCAAAATTAGTACATTCTCCTCCTGAGACAGTAATTCCTCTAATAAATGGCCTAACTTCCTTAATTTTTAATAATATGTCATCAACACTCATCATTGTAATTTTAGGACTAGACAAATTTGGGCATACATGAATACACGTATCACAACCTACACATTTCAAACTATCCCATCTAACTTTACCATCAATAATAGAAAGTGCATTTACGGGACATTTAGAAACACAAAATCCACAATTTTCACAAGCATTAATGACAATATAAACATCTAAATGGACAAGTCTGGAAAAAAATTGACATTCTATTTCCAGGGCCATCTACATTAGAAAAATTAATAATACGATTAATTGGTGCCTTTTCCATAAACCTTACGCTCTAATGCGTGACCTCTTTCTTTAGCTCCCTTTCCAAAAATAGTACAATTATTAATTGATTGCTCACCATGCGTTAATTTATCAATTTCACTCTTCTTTACAAGATAACCTGTAACCCTAACAACATCATTATCTTGATTATAAGCTGTAAAATATCTTAATCCAGAATTAAAGGCGCCTTTAATAATATCTAATATAGCATCACGAGAATTAAGCCAAGTTTGATCGAATTTAAAAATATCTCCAACTCCACATGGAAAATACTTATGTAGTTTTGATTCAATCATTAAATGCTTATAAAGCTCAGGTTCATATCCAACCGGTATACGACAACCAGGTGCGTCATCAGTTCCGTCAGTATCAATTCCAACTTGTGCATGCATCTGATATTTATTATCACAAAGTGAACAATAAAGTCCTTTGTGATTATTAACCATTTCTTCAATTTTAGCTAAAATTTTAGCTGCTAAAGCTTCGGCTTTTTCATTATGACCAAAGCCAAGTGCCTTATCTTTAATACCTAAAAGATTATTTGTACATTCAGCTACTCCAACAATACCAACCATTCCTGTAAATTTTTCTCTTTGTACAAATCCTTCCTTAACTAAGAAATTAGATTTAAAAAAGCTTGATTCTTCAACAATGAATTTAATTCTTTGATCAATATTTTCAAGAATAAGCTTAACATACTTAGGCAAAACATTGTCCATAAAATCATCAAGACTTTTAGCTTCTGTGCTTATCTCGTATAACCTTAATCGAGGAAGGGTATAACCGCCACCACCAATATTAAGTGCATTATAACATGATGCAATTCCATAAGGATTGTTTTTATGTTCCTTACTATACATTTTATGATTTGCAAATGATGGCTTTGAAGTATAAAGCATTGTATCAATTGATGCAATAGCAAGATCATGTGGAGTAATATCATCATCATAAAGTAATGTAATATTAGGAATAGCAAGCTGCATTTCCTTAGTAAGATTTAAAATTAATCTTGTAATTTTAGAATCCTTAGGCCCAATATTAGCATGAACGAAGGAATCACATAATGTTTTATCAATATGTTTTAAAAATTTCTTTTGTTTGGGGATTTGAAACTTCATCATCCCACGGCATAAATAAATCAGTAAAATTACCTAAATATACAGGATATGATGTAATTGAAGGCAAATGTTTATAAAAAATCAATAAATTATTACATGCTTCAAGTAATGTTTTAGCAGGCTCTAATTCTAAAAATTTACATCCTTTTTTCATTAATATATCATAATCAGGTAAGATGTAACGTGGTCTATATGGTGCATATCCTTCATTTAAATCGCATACCTTGCCTTCCTTTATAGCTTTATCCCATAATGGATTTCTTTTAAGAGTAGAATCCTCTGATTCTGCAAGGCGTGCAAGGGCTAATACTTGTTGAGAATATGTAAGTGTTTCATCACTAATAATTTGCATAACTTTACTTTTTTCCATAATCAAAATTTATATAAATTAACTTTATATATACTCCTTTTTTGAAATTTATAGTAAATCATTACTACATTACATCATACCATATTTAACTAATATATTTCTAGTCTTTTTTAAAAAAAGATAGCTAAGCTATCTTTAGTGTTTAGTATCGCATAGCATTAAAATTCCTGCGATAGTATTTACAAAAATTAATGAACAAATCTTAAATGACATTGGTACCTTTTCACCATTATCAATCGCTTTCCAATAATACATAGTCATTGGTATGGTCCAGCACAAAGGAAGTAATAATATGCCTGATGAAACACATGCTAAAATCATAAATACCTTAGCAACTGTAGTTAACACATCATTTGCATCTTGTTTTTGAGATTCACAATTAATATTTTCCTTTACACCATCAACTCTACAACCGCAATTAGGACATACAAAAGCATCATCTAGAAGCTCATGACCACAATGAAAACAAAACTTCCTATCAAAAACAACTCCTTTTCTTTTGACTAGATTATACATTCTTTTGTTTTGCTTTCAGAAAGTCTTTTATCAGAGACATATCGACACCTTCAATTTCTATAGGTTCATGTAAAACAACAGCAACATTTTCCATACTTACTTTCCCATCAATAATTTTATCCGCTATTGCTTTTTTCTTACTCTAAACAATAAATCCTTATTATTTGAGGTACATAAAAGATTAACTTAACGCCTCTACATAAATCTCACACCAATTATATATTTTGTTTTCAGCTCATTTTGTAATAATTCATATAAATTCCATTTCGAGAAGAGTCAGCACTTTCAATAAATAGTTTGAATTTATATTCATCAGAATTAGTATCAAATTCATAGCGAATTTCAAAAATCCAAACCGAATCTTTTATAAAGTAACCATTATTCAAAGTGTTATTCCTTACATAATAGAACTTGTACAATTTACTCGGATTATTATCAAAATAGTCGGACAAATCTTCCTTTGGCTCTATAATATACCAATTTTCGTTTGTATCCATACTGAACTTTTCACTTCTTGGTTTGCCAAACATCCCGTTATAATTTGTTTTTAAATACGAAAAATAGATTTCTGCATTCGTCTTAAATGTATCTTCATTCGGGCAAACTTGTGAAAACGAATATCCACTGTTAAACCATGTATCACTTGATTGTATATCACCTGATAATCCTATTGGTGCAGTCAAACCAGCAAGGCCCTTTGCAGATAGTTCTTCTTCTGTAAACCATTTCGTTGCATCGTGAACAAAATTTTTATTTTCGTCATTGACATCATTATTTCCACACGCAACTAAATTGACACAAGTAATTGATAAAAGTACTATATAAACAATAATTGACAATTTATTTCTTAACATATTCTTTCGACCTTCCTTTTATTAACATTTTATGAAGTAGTTTTTAGATACTCATTCGTCCTTTTTTAGTATTGTTATCAAAGCATAAGCCTTACAAATAAAGTATCAAATTACATTGAAATTATAGCACTTATTCGAGGAAATTGCAATCAGCTGTAAATGTCAACTAAAAATGTTGTTTTATGGCCTTTAATAATGTATGTTAATGAGTTACACTTTAATAATACAATTTACATAAATACGGAAAGTTAAGAACCTACACATATAAAATCATTAATTATGAAGACATAGTTAAATAAAAAAACCGGATATCAAATGATACCCAGTAATCGATAGACATCTTAAACATAGATTAATACAACAATTGATTATTTAAATTTACTATTTCACTAATAATTAATAGAATTACAGAGACAATAATAACCATTACTTTAAATAATCTTTTTTTAGTGAATTGCGGTGCATTAACGTTAAAAATAACCATTAGCAATTTAATAAATACCGCAACATAAATTGGGAAGCATAAAATATTATATCTAAAAGATAAGTCGATTCTGCCTTTTAAAATTTCAATACTTGCTCTTGTCATTCCACATCCAGGACATGGAATTTTGAAAACATTATAAATCGGACATATTCTTATATCAAAAAAATGTAATATTATAGCTATTAATCCAATTAAAAGTACTATTAAATAATCAATTTTAAACCTTTTAAAGAAGCATAGAAACTTGTGCAAAATTTTTGTTCTTTACTTTCTTACTAATTGTGAAAATATCAATCAACCATAAGACTCCACATAATCCACCTGTCAATAACTTTAAGACACCCATTCCAATATCACCAACCATAAATCTGTCGATTCCCAATTCACCTAATAATACAGATATTATTACTGTTACTGTTGGGTTAATATAACTCTGTGTTTGAACCGCTATATATTGTTCATCTGACGCTTTTTTTAGTTTTTCTCTCAAAATTGGAATTTGCGTTGCATCAAAATACTTTGCATTTGATCCTAACCACAAATTAATTTTTTGTTCATCCATTATAATAATCCTCCTACTTGCACAATTTAATTATACCCCCCCCCGCATTTGTCAAGCTTTTTGTAATTTTTTATCAAATTTTGTAAGCTGTAAAATTTAAATTGACACTATATATATATTGAATTGTAATAATAGTTTATGATGTATTAAGAATATCCCTATAGATGTTAAAAATAAAAATATAAAAAGACATCTAGTTAGTTGTATAATGAGATTAACCAAAAACAATTAGAAAGGAACTAACTATATGTCTTGTTATTATTCTACTACAATTAATTCAAAAAATATACAATTTTTACATCGTGCTATTATTGCTAAAGGTTTAAATGATAATGTCTCTATTACTAAAATAGCTAAAAAGTTTGGATTCTCTAGACAAACTATTCATAATGAAATAGCTCGTGGAACTATTGAACATAAGAAAACTGACTTAACGATTGAATATGTTTATGATCCTTAGAGTTGTTAGAGATTATAAAAATAAATAAGCTTTCGTTTAACAATACCACCCTATCGTTTAACAGTTATAGTTTTCGTTTAACATTTGATTTTGAAAATGATACAAATACACTTCAAACGCTTAATTTTTGACTCAAAAAGCTTAAAAATAAGCTAAAATGCCTAAAATAAGTAAAAAAAAGCTTTGATAGAGTATTTCTACTGTATCAAAGCATTGCTTTCTTTTTGTTTTTGTGCTACTCGTTATAATCGCAGATTTTATACATTGATACTCGCTTGATACACATTTTCCTGCTGAAAAGTGGAAACTACGTGCAAATTCTCTTCAATAATTTTTTTTCTTAAAAAAATAATTATTCTAAGTAATAAGTGTTAGACAATAATTTGATATAAAATGATATATTTTTAGCAAAATAAAACACCTTTGATGCTA
>OBKV01000683.1_pt1 | contig 25412 bp, 26 predicted proteins | sample 1517301 | NCBI WGS metagenome assembly OBKV01 (sample SAMN04571685, study PRJEB22368) | human gut metagenome | biome: human gut; material: stool | host: Homo sapiens | place: Luxembourg | collected 2012-06-29 | reverse complement strand
CCAAGATACATCTTATGTTAGATTCTTATTTATTAAAGAATTAGTAGATAATATGAATAGTTCTTTAATGGTAGTAGGAGATGATTTTCAATCCATTTATAGATTTAGTGGTTGTGATATAAGTCTTTTTTATAATTTTAAAGATTATTATAAAGAGGCAGTTACTCATAAAATAAGAAATACCTATAGAAATAGTGAAGAACTTATAAAAATAGCTAGTGAATTTATATTGAAAAATAAATATCAGTTAAGAAAAGAATTAACATCATTTAAGCATATTGATTATCCACTACAAGTTATTTATTCTAATGATTTAAAAAGTACTATTTTAAAGGTACTTGATAAGTTAGATAAAGGTAGTATCTTCATTTTAGGTAGAAATAACAATGATATAAATCTTATCTTAAGTGATTTGTTAGTAGTTGATAATGATAAGATAGTATATAAAAAGAGAAAAGATTTAGTTATTAATTATTTAACCATACATAAGTCTAAAGGATTAGAAGCTGATAATGTTATAGTGATTAACTTTTTTAATAGTGTGCTAGGCTTTCCTAATCAAATAAAAGAAGAAAGGATAATGAGATTAGTAACTAAAAAAGCAGAAGATTATCCTTATAGTGAAGAAAGAAGGCTATTTTATGTGGCAATAACTAGAACTAGAAATAGATGTTATTTGTTAGTACCTAGTAATAATTATTCGATTTTTATTAAGGAATTAGAAAGAGAAAAGTCACTTGTTAAATTTGTAAGAATGAGATAGAATTTATGTGGTGAATCAAGATGAAGATGAGTGAAAAATATATAATAGATAAAAAATTAGAAAGGTTTAAAACCTCTAAGTTTCGTAGTGGGTTTCATCTTTCTAATAAAGATAGGAAATATGTTTCAGATAAGGGGTATAAAGTAATAAAGTCGCATGCTTATGATTTTATATGTAAAAGGTTAGCACCATATCCTACTTTAAATGATGGTAAACAAACACCAATGAGAGGGCATCCCGTTTTTATTGCCATGCATGCTACAGCTACTTGTTGTAGAACTTGCCTTTCTAAATGGTATCATATAGATAAAGATAGATGCTTAACAAAACAAGAAATAGATGAGATAGTAGATACTATAATGGTTTGGATTTATAATGAAATGAGGCAATAATAAAAGAATATTATCACTAATATCCTTTATGTAATAAGTCCCTTACCATTTTAAATGTTAATAAAGCTGATACAATAATTATAAAAGTAAGTATAATAAATTTAGCTAATTCTGTTTTTGTAAAACTATAAGCTAGTATTAAACAACCATCAATAAAACCAAGTATTAACTCATGAAGAAGATTTTCTAGTTTATCAATATGTTTAGTTGAATTGCTTAGTTCTAATTTAAATTTAAAGTTTCCTTGTTTTATATATTTTAGTAAACTTTCGGTCTCTTCAGGAATATTTATTAAACTTTTACTACTTTTTAAAACTTTTTTCTCTATTTTTTTTAACGTTTCTCCTGATAGTAAAGCTTTCTTCTCATTTTCTAATACTTTATCCTTCAGAACACTAGTTAGACTGATAGTAGAATCAAGTGACTGTAAGACTCCTTCAATTACACCAATACCACGTATTAGCATAGTAACATTATGATCTAATATTAAATTATTTTCTTGAAGCATTTTAAACATATTAGTAATAAATTTCCTAGTATCTATTTCATCAAGACCAAGTGTAGAAAATTCTTCTAAAATTTCTTTAATATTACCAACTAGTTTTTGGTAATCAGTTTCATCTTTTTTTATAGACATCGATAATAGACAATTAGCAACTTCTTGATAATCTTCCGTAATAATAGCTTTCATACATTTATTTAATAAAGCTCTATTAAGCTTTGATAGAGTTCCTACCATACCCCAGTCTAGAAAATATATTTTATCATTATAAATTGTTATATTGTCAGGATGAGGATCAGCATGAAACATACCATCTTCTAAAGCTTGTTTGATATAGTTTTTACTCAACTCTTTAGCAATAAGACTCTTATCATAATTTTCATTATCTAATTTTTCTATATTAGATATCATTATACCATCAATATATTCCATAACTAAAATATTTTTAGTTGATAATTCTTCTATCACTTTAGGGGAAGATATATAAGGAATATCTTTGTTATGATTTTCAAAGAACAACATATTTTCTTTTTCCTTAGAAAAATCAAGTTCCATCATAGTAGTTGTGTATAGCTCATCTAAAACCTTATCTAAATCCATTATTTTGATAAAATGATTAAGATGTAATATTTTAGTAGCTTGTTTTAATAACTCTATATCTTGTTTTATTTCTTCTTCAATATTTGGTCTTCTGATTTTTAAAACAACAGTTCTTTTATCTTTTAACCTTGCCTTATGAACTTGTGCAATAGAAGCTGATCCAATTGGCTTTTCGTAGATATGGGCAAATATACTATCTAAATTTTTGTACTCTTTCTTAAGAATCTTTTCTATTTGTGGATAAGGTAGTGGCGTAACGTTGCCTCTTAATTTTGATAATTCTTTAGCATATTCATTAGGAATTAAATCAACTCTTGTAGAAAGAATCTGCCCTATTTTTATAAAAGTTGGTCCTAAGTCTTCAATGGTTTTTCTAAGATTTTTAGGACTTCTGTCATCTACTAAATTATTAATTTTTATAATACTTATTATTTCTATTAATCTGTTTTTATTATTCATATCATTCACCATCCTAATTATATATAAAAAACTAGACATAAGTTTAGTAATTTACTATAAAGTATCAATTTGATTATCATTGTTTACATTAGATTGTTGATTATTAACAGTATCTGTGGATAAAGTCTGATTTGCAAGATTATTATCAACATTAGTTGTGGAAAATATGTCTTTTGTTTGAACTGGTTGTGGAAAAGTTTGGTTATCCACTGAGCTTGTGGATAAAGTTTTGTTTACAGGGGCGTTATCAACATTAGTTGTGGAAAAAACCGTTGATTGTGAATTTGTAGAAGCTTGTTCTTGAATACTTTGATTATCAATACTTTGACTTGTTACATTATTGCTCATAATTGGTGTTTTAACAGAAGAATTAAAAGTTGTAGTTTGTTTATCATTAGTTGCATCTTTATTAGAAACTTTGTTTTTCCTGCTTTTATTTAAAATACTTACTATAACGATAATAATTAATAAGACTATAACTCCACCACATATATAAATATTAGTCATATTATATAATACAAAAGAAAATTCTATTTTATCTTCCCCAGTTGATGATAAGTTCCAACTTAACTCTTTATCATCATTTTTCTTAGTAGTAGCATTACTACTTATAGCTTTATAAGGTAACTTAACATTGAAACTTAAATCCATATTAGTATTTATGTTAGAAAAATCAAAATCAGAGTCTGTTGTAGTGCCATTATCATCTGTTGTAAAATCGTTATCAATTGTTGTGTCATTACTTGTACTATTATTTAAATCACTATCTGATGAATCAAATTTGAAACTAGCTGTATAAGTGTTTTTTAAGAAACCTTTTTTTACTTTAAACACTTTACTTTCACTCTTGTTACTATCAAGTAATCCCGATAAATCGTAAGTTGCGTTGTTAGTAGAACTTACATCATCAATGTTTTTAATGTTTTTAGATACTTTGAATCCCTTCATATTACCATCAACATAATTAGAAACTGTAAATCCTTTATTTTCTAGTTCCTTTTTATCATTACTAGTTAATATTTCTTGATCTCCAAATAATGATTTATCAAAGGCATATATTATTTTATAGTCCATAGATTTATCTTTCTTTATTTCCATTGTAGAATTAAACTTTACACATCCTGTTAGGGAAATAACTAACAGGGTTAACAATGCTGTTAATTTAATATTTTTTTTCATTTTTACTCCTAACTTTCAATTTATTTTTATTGTTAAAAATTCTCACTAATATACTATCACCGCCAAACACATTACCTCTATTATCATTATAGACCGTATCTAATGAAAAATAAATTAAAAAATTACAATCATTGTCAAGTAAAATGTAGTATCTAGACAGCTTAATAATTACAAATAAAAAACTGCCAGAAAGATTCTGACAGCTTAATAATCAAATGGCAGGGGATGAGAGAATCGAACTCCCATCTAAAGTTTTGGAGACTCCTATTTTACCATTAAACTAATCCCCTAAGTACTACAACTAAATTATAGCACATAACTTAGTTAATTAACAAGACCTTTTCTGTGCTATGATAGATAAAAATTTAATACTTATTTAATAAATAAATGATTAACTAATATTGGTGATGAGTATGAAAGTATTAATTATTGAAGATGAATATAATTTAGCAGATGTGATTAAAGAAAGATTAGAAAAAAAATTAACTGTTGATATAGTAGAAAATGAAGGAGAAGCTATTCCTAAAGGAGAAGAAGAAAAAATATTTGAAAGATTTTACCGAGTTGATAAAGCAAGAAGTAGAAAGGATAATAGATATGGTTTAGGATTAGCTATTGCTAAAAATATTATTTTATTACATAAAGGTAAGATAAAGGCATCATCAATGGATGGTATAACAACATTTCAAGTGACATTTAAGAAATAGATTGATTATATAATGCAAGAATAAAAGAGTAGTATTTACTGGAAACAACTACTCTCTGTTTTTTCATCTCTAATTAAATGATATAGTTTTGTAAGAAAAGGACTTCTTTCTATAATATCCTCATTATATCACTATGTTTCCCATGCAAAGTACCGTAAATCAATTTTTGGTGATATGTGTGATTTTGAGTTGAAAAAAATAGTAGAAGATACTGATAGAAAAGGTTATTCTAATCATTACGTAACATCAAGATATGAGAAACAGGAAAAATATGATTATAAAAAAATTAATTTAAAAGAAAATAATAAAAAATAAAAATGTTTAGTACTAGAAATAAAAAATGGTCACGAAGTTGAGCAATAAATGATTTTCTAGGTGTTTTAGTGTCAAATTACTAGTTTATTCATATTTTATATTGAGGTGAGAATATGGATGAGCGTGTAAATGGTGGAGTGGTTGTAGATGCTGGACATGGAGGTAGTGACCCTGGTGCTATTAGTGGTAATTTAAAGGAAAAAGACTTTACTTTAGAAGCTGCCTTATATATGTATGATAGATTTAAACAGCTAGGTGTTCCTGTTGTTATTACAAGGAATTTTGATGAAGACTTAAGTAGAGCAGATAGATTAAAAAGAGCTAATGAAGCCTTTGGTGGAGACCCTAATACAATATTAATATCTAATCACATAAATGCAGGTGGAGAGACTTAGCCCTCTCGAAGATTAAATTTATAAGGGTATTAAGACGGCTGTATTTGAATGAAAGGAAATTAGAGTATATTTAATCAAAAATAATCTTTTGAAGACAATAATGACCTTAAAGTTGACCTTTAAACACAAATTACTTGGAAATCACTAAGAGAATAGTAAAAAATATGATATAATAATCTATATTAGATGAAAAAAATATGTGTTTGGAGGTGAACTAATGAAAGCGATTGATTTACATATACACACAATAAAAACTATATTTGATGCTGATTTCTGTTTTGATGCTACTAAATTAAAAGAATATATCGAAAGTGAAAATCTAGAGTGCATTGCTATTACTAACCACAATATATTTTCTAAGAAGAATTTTCAAGAAATAAGAGCAATTACTAATATAAGTGTATTGCCAGGTATTGAAATCAGCATTGAAGGTGGGCATTTATTAGTCATTGGAAATGAATCGGATGTAGATAAGTTAGAGGAACAAAGCAATGAATTGCGTAAATATATCTTTGATGAGCATAGTTTTTTAAGATATGAAGAATTTATGGATATTTTTGACAATTATGAAAATTATCTTTTAATTCCACATTATATCAAGGATCCAAAAGTTCCAACTGGTATAATAAAAAAATTTGGAAGTAATATATTTTTAGGTGAGGTATCTAGTGCAAAAAAATGGTTTGCCACAATAAAAAAAGAAGAAATGCTAATACCTGTTTTGTTTAGCGATCTTAGAATCGATAAAGAACTTAAAAATTTTCCTGGAACTCATTTATATGTTGATTGTGATACGCTAACAGTTGGTGGTTTAAAAAATTCATTATGTGACAGAAAAAAAATATCTTTATCTAAAATTAATAGTGATAGCGAATTTCAGATAATGCCAGATGGAACTATGGCATCACTTGGGTTAAATGTTTTAATTGGTAAGAGATCGACAGGCAAAACCTATACTTTAGATAAAATTAATAAATCTTTTGAAAAGAATTCAATTAAATATATTCAACAGTTTTCTATAATAAAAAATGCAGATGAGAAAAACTTCAATAATATAATAAATAAAGAAAATTCTGATTTTTATGAAAAATATTTGAGTATACTAAAGAAAAATGTTAATCAAGCTTTAGGTATAAATTTACCTGATGTAACAAATAAAATGAAACTTTATTTAGAATCATTAATTGAATATGCAAATAAACAAGATAAGATGGATATTTTTTCTAAATGTACTTTATTTAATGAACAACCTTTTAATTATACAGTTAGTGAGGAAATAACAAAAAATATTGAAGCAATAGATACATTGTTATCTTCAAAAAAATATAAAAATTTAATTAATAAATATATTGATGAAATTAATCTAAAAAAATTACTAAAGGAATTTATAAAAATATATAAAGCTGAGATGAACGAGAAACTTAAATATGATTTTGTAAATAGTATAATTAAAAATATTAAGGATGAATTAGAAGAAAACTCTGCTATGAATCAAATAAAAGATTTCAATATAATAAATTATGCGTTAACAATTTCTTTTGTCAAGAAATTTAATAAATATATAAATTTATTAAAGCAAACTTCAGAAATTTCAAAAGAAGATTTTTATAAGTTTAAAATAAGGGCGACTAGAAAACAATATACTTCTGTTCAAAATATAAAATCAAGAATAAAAAATTGTCCAAAGATAACTGAAGAATTTAAAAAATACAATAATCCATATGAATATATACATTTATTAAAAGATGCTGGTGTTCCTAAAAATGAAATATATAAAACAATAGTAGATATTCAATTTGAAGCGTTGAATTCAAATGGATCAACAATATCTGGTGGCGAAAGAGCTGAATATCTATTATATAATCAAATAAAGGATGGAGAAAATTATGACTTAATTTTAATTGATGAGCCAGAATCATCTTTTGATAATATATATTTGAATGAAAATATAAAATCTTTAATTACCAATATTTCTAAGAAAACAACAACCTTTATAGTAACTCATAATCATATTTTGGGTGTAATGTTAAAAGCAGACAAAATATTATATACTTGTTATGAAAATGGTGAATATAAAATTTATACTGGAAATTTATCGTCTAAAAAGTTTCTATGTGTTGATGGAAATGAAAAAACAACTCATGATATCATTTTAGATACAATGGAAGCTGGTCAAGATTCTTATGTTGAAAGGAGTAAGATTTATGAAAATATTGAAAATTGAAAATAATTCTGCATTTTATAGTAAAGATGGTATTAAATATTTTTCTATTTCAGATATTCAAAAAGAAGATTTAAAGAATATTATAGATTATATATTAGAAAATGATGATTTTGAACTGGATGTTCAAAATGATAGCGATAATCAAATAAAAAACAAAGCTGAATCAATAATATATACAGATATATACAATAAATTGAATGAATTAGTTAACCAAAAAGAAGAAATAGCTAATACTATTAATAATTGTTTTAAAAATTTAGTAGATAACTATCAATTAGAAGATATTAAGGGAAATGAAAATATCGTTGACAGTCATGAGGATTAAATTATGAGTGAAAGAGAATTAGATTCAAGTGTTAATGAATATGAAGAACAATATAAGTCTAATAATTATGTAAAACAATTACAATGGGATATGGCTATTGGATTACAAGAAGTCGATAATTTAACACCTTCTAAATATTTAGAAAAACTATTAGAGGAAGAAGTAGAAGGTAATTTAACAATAGAAGAAATAGAAAAAGAATTAAAAGAATACTACATTGAAAAAGAAAATAAAAATGAAATAAATCATAATGAATTAGAATGTGATTTTGTATCTACTAGAATAGTTGAATTATTAAAAAAAGATAATTTCGATTTATCAGTTGATTATTTAAAATATGTTCATAAGTTTTTATTTCAAGATGTTTACGAATTTGCTGGTGAATTTAGAAAAATAGATTTTTCTAAACATGAAAAAATACTTAATAATGATTCAGTAGCATACGGAGATTGTACTACTTTAACGGTATCATTAGAATACGATATATCATTAGAAAAAGAAAAAAACTATAAAGAAATGAATATAGTAGAGGTTATTAATAACATAACTAAATTTTCTTCTAGTATATGGCAAGTACATCCTTTTAGAGAAGGAAATACTAGAACTACAGCTTTATTTATTGAAAAGTATTTAATTAGTTTGGGTTATAATGTAGATAATAGTTTATTTAAGGATAAATCAGTTTATTTTAGAAATGCTTTAGTAAGAAGTAATTATTTCAATAATTATTTGAATATAAAAGAAGATAGTAGTTATTTAGTTAAATTTTATGAAAACTTATTATTAGGTAAGAACAATAACCTACATTCAAAGGACTTAATAGTAGAACAACTATTTGATAAAAAAGATTAATTAGTTGATTTTAATCAGATTCTTTGGTATATATATTGATATGAGGAAAAAATGCTAAATCATTTTTGCGTGGAGTCTATATTGAACAAGACTATAAAATATTTATTCTAGATATAATATTTTGTGGGTTCAACATGGAATCCTATTTTTTTTAATTTTTGTGTTGCTGCTATTGCAATTTTAAACTAAAAATTATATAATTATTTTAGTGGCAACTATTGCAATTAATTGCAAAACTTGCTATACTTTAATAGTAGTAGGTGATACATATGAGTAAAGACAAAAAAAAGAAAAAATATAGAGTAATATCCTTATTTTCTGGAGCAGGAGGTATGGATTTAGGATTTATAAATGCTGGATTTGATATCGTTTGGGCAAATGATTTCTTCAAAGAGGCTGTTGAATCTTACAGAAAAAATGTTGATTCTAGAATTGTATATGGTGATATTACCAAAATTGATAGTAGTGAAATGCCTGATGACATAGATTTAGTAATAGGAGGGTTTCCATGTCAAGGTTTTTCAGTAGCAAATACAAAAAGAAGTATGAAAGATGAAAGAAATTTTTTATATAAGGAAATGTTACGAGTTATAGATGATAAAAAGCCAAAATTTTTTGTTGCAGAAAACGTTAAAGGAATACTTTCTATGAAAAAAGGTAAAGTCTTTGAAATAATAAAAAAAGATTTTAAAAAGTTAGGATATAATGTTGATGCTAAACTTTTAAATGCAGCAGAGTATGGTGTCCCACAAGCTAGAGAGAGAGTAGTTATAATTGGTAATAGAATAGGTGTTAAAAATCCATATCCAAAACCAACTCACTGGGTTGATAGCAAAAAATATGAATCAAAAAAAGGATTAAAAGATCCTATTACGGTTGAACAAACAATTGGATTCTTAAGTGATGTTAGATTAAGCGATAAGCCTATAAAATTAGATAATGGCATGATAATTTATAATCATATGGCTGCGACCAATGTATATGATAAATTTTGGGGAAGAAAATATAAAGTTAAACAAGAAGATATATGCGATTATCTGAAAATGTGGCGAGATAAAGCTGGTTATACTACAAAAAAAGTTGATGATCATTTTGGATATAAATATACCGCAGGTCATTGGTTTAGAAAAGATAATCATTCTGGTAGTATACCAAAACCATCTGATTGGTGGGAATTGAAAAAAATATTAGGTTTTGATAATAAATATGATAAAAAAGTAACAACAATGGTTGAAAAAGAAATTAAATTTGAACAATCGTTGAGAATAACGAATTGGGACAGACCTAGCGATACCATTACTGCAACAAGTCCTGAAATACATGTAAATAGAGAAAGAAGATTAAGTGCTAGAGAATGTGCAATGTTGCAAACATTCCCAATGGATTACGAATTTGTTGGTAGTTTAAATGTTATATATAGACAAATAGGTAATGCAGTTCCAGTTAAATTGGCAGAACAGATTGCCAAAGGTATTTATGATGAATTAGAAAAAAATGAGAAATCTTAATCTGATTTCTCATTTTTATTTATTGTTTAACATTTCGTAATATTCTTTTAAACCAGTCCAAGGATTACCATTTTCATCAAAGCGTTCTTTTAAACATTCTGATTTGTATCGAGAAGAATCACCGCATCTTACTGCACAAAGATAATATTTTTTGTTACTACTTCCCTTTAATTGGTATAGCCATATGATATCTTTTTCTGGATCATAATAACCAACTTTTGATAAAACCTTACCTTTAATCCATGTTTGTGGAATATTAATATTTTCTTCTATTATTTTATATTTTTGCTCATCAGTTGTATTGTTAAAAATGGAGTTGTTGCCGATTAATTTTTCTTTGTAATATTCCCCATCTAAGTTTGAGTAATATTTATATGTCTTAAAATTTGAAAGTAAATCAAAGTCAAATAATTCACTTAGTATCCCATTTGGTATGCATGTTAAAGTTAGTGTAGGATTATTTTTGTCATTACTAATTTCAAAATTATATCCATCATCACTGTATATTATTTTTATAAGATATGTTAAGTTTATCTTTCCTGAATATTCATCTATTGGTTTTAAATTAGCCATAGCTTCTAATCCTTTAAAAGGACCATTTGCTCCAATTCTTTTATTGTTAAATGATGATTGATTGTGTTCAAGTTGGGTATTATATATATCACTTCTATTTCCTTGAATGTCATCAGTTTTGACATCTATATTTAGTATTGCATCATCAGTCTCTATTGCTAAATCGCAACTAACTGGTGACGGGAAAAAGGAGCATCCTATATCGGTATTAAAAAGTGTTTTATATATATGATATCTTATTAACCTTTCCGCAGGAATTTTAATTTTATTTTTAACATTCCATATTTTTGATAAAAGTCTATAGTTTGTTTTTGTTTCTCTTTCAATATTTTTTAAGTCTTCTAAAAAACTTTTTGATGTAATTATAGTTTCTAATTGCTCAAAGTATTTTTTTTCAAGTTGTAATATTTTTTTCTGATTTGGATTAGGAGTTAAGTCTTTTCTTTGTTTAGACATAAGTATCACCTCTTATAAGCATTATAGCATTAAAAATAAAAAAAGCATAGTATACTAGAACCAGAAAATTAAATTTATATTACCTATTCGAAAGAAATAATTATTTTGGCACAAAAAAGCATCGAAAAGCATCAAAATGCATCACATATTCATTGACTTATCAAAGTCAAGTGGTAAAATATAGTAAAATGAAATAATTATGCAAAGAGGACTTAGGTCTTCTTTTTTTCATTTTAAGGAGGTGGTCATTATGTACTATCATCCTATTAATTTTTATATTTTTATAATAATAGGATGAACTAATAATATTTAAAACTAAGAGAAATAAAGGAGATATTTAGTAATCATCCTTTATATGAACCTACAAAGTAGGATGAATTTCGTAAGTACGAAATAAGAATAGCACCATAACAATTCCTTATATTATAAGGAGTTTTTTTGTTTGAGGTGCTATCTTCTTATCCTGCTTTAATTAAAAACAGTAAAAATAATAGGACAATCATCCTATTTAGGAAGGAGGAGTAGTTTGAGAATATTTAAATTATATTTACCAATAGACTTATTTAATAGAATTAAATTAATGTCTAAATTTTATAGAGTATCTATTTCTAAAATGATGACAGAATTATTAGAAAGAGGCTACTTAGAAATACTAAAGACAAATACGAAGGGAGAGTAACAAATGGAATACAATAAATATGTAAAAATACCATGGTTTATAATTTTAGATAGAAATATATGTGTTGGTAACAAACTTTTATATGGAATAATTATGCTTTTATCTCATAAAGAAGGTTACTGTTATGCTGATAATAAATGCTTAGGAACTTATCTTGGAGTAGGTCCAAGAAGAATATCAAGCTTATTAAAAAAATTAGCAGATAATAATTACATTATTATGGAATATAAACATAAATTTCAAAGAAAAATTTATATTAATGAAGAAAAGTTTACATTTGATCTACCTGAAGATTTTTTCTAATGGGTTAGATGTTTTTTTTACACTCAAAGGACATATAGTTCAATAATAATATAATAAATATAATATAAAAATTAAATATAATAAATAATTCTAATAATATTATTAGTAATACTAATATAAAAAGAAAGGAAGTAGATATATGTATGAAAAAAATTCAAAAATAATAAATAAAAACATAAATTTAAATAGGTGGTTTAATTATGGAAGGAGCCTATTTGAATAACATTTCATTTAAAGATCTTATTTTAAAATACTTAATCGAAGAAATATCAAAAGAAGAAGGAGTGCAATCAAAATGATTTGCACTTTTCTAACTTTGATGTTACCATGGACACGTCTTAATACCCAATTAAGTAAGATAAAAGGAGGAATAAATGTATAATACTTACTTAAACGGAATAGATTTCAATGTTGGAGTCTATATTAGACTATCCCAAGAAGATAAAGATAAAAAATATGAATCTGATAGTGAAAGTGTAATTAATCAAAAAGAATTATTAAGAGGTTATGTTAAAAATAATAATTTTAATTTAGTTAAAGAATATGTTGATGATGGATATTCAGGAACTGATTTTGAAAGACCTGGATTTCAAAGCATGTTAGAAGATATAAACAATAAAAAGATAAATTGTGTAATAGTTAAAGATTTATCAAGACTAGGTAGAGATCATGTTATGACTGGTTATTATATTGAAACATTTTTTCCAGAAAATAATATAAGATTTATATCTATATTAGAATCATATGATAGTTTTAAAAATCAAGCTAGCAATGATTCATCAACATTTATAATTGCTTGTAATGACTATTATAGTAAACAAAATTCGATAAAAATTAGAAATGTATTAAATGAAAAAAGAAAAAATGGAAAATTTGTTGGAAGTTTACCATGTTTTGGTTATATGAGAGATCCATTAGATAAGGGACATTTAATACCAAATCCAGATACTGCTCCAATAGTAAAAAAGATATTTAAATGGAGAGCAGATGGTATTGGACCTACTGAAATAGCAAATAGACTAAATAAAGCAAATGTAATTACACCTAGTGGATATAAAAAGACTAATTATTCATCAAGATTAATTGATAGAGATAATTGGAATATCTCCACAGTAAAAAAAATATTAACAAATAGAGTATATACTGGTGATTTAGTACAACATACTCAAACTAAAGTAAGTTATAAATCTAAAAAGAAGATAACATTAGATGAAAAATTATGGATTATAGTAGAAAACACTCATGAACCATTAGTTGATAAAGATACCTTTAATTATGTTAATACTTTAAGAAAAAGAAATACAAGAAATTATGAAATTAAAACAAATAGAGAAAAAAGATTATTAGAAGGTAAGTTATTTTGTAAAGAGTGTAAAAATAGACTTACAGTTCTTTATCGTAAAAAACAAGATTATTGGTCTGTTAATTGTAATAGATATTCTAGAGATCCAGTAAGAGGTAGGTGCTATTCTCATTTTTATCCATATAATTATTTAGAAGAACAAGTATTAGAACAAATTAATAAATATATATCTAAGTTAATAAAAGAACTTAATATAAAAGAATTAAATGATGAAGTAGTAAAAAGTATTCACAAGGAAACTACTAACATTGATAAAATAGTTAAAGAATTTCAAATAGAAAAAGAAAAGATTACAGGCAGATTAAAAACTTTATACAATGACAGGTGTGATGGTGTAATATCAGCAGATACATATAAAGAATTAGCAAGTGAATTTGAACAAAAATTAAAACAAATTAACGAAAAGATAGAAGATCAAAATGTTAAAAAATATAAAATTAAAAATAAAACAAATATTTTACCTGATTATACTAAAAAAATAGAAAAACTATTAGATTTAAATAAACCCAAAAAAGAATTAATTGATACGTTAGTAGATAAAATAGTTATAGATAAAGATAGAAATATTACTATATGTTTTAAATATGATATTGTACAAGAGGTAACTTTTAAATATGAAAATAGAAATTTAGCAAGAAATCCGTATGGTAGAAAAGGAAAATGTTAAAAATATATAAATATATGTTATAATACTCTGTATTTAGAGGTGATATAATGAAGTGCTTATCAAATATAATTATTGTTGTAGTATTTTTACTAGCTATATATTTTATAGTAAAAAAAGTAATAATTCCAATAATAAAGGATATAAAAAATTATAAAAAGTTGAGTGAGCAAGAACAAGATAAATTAAAAATTTTATTATTAATATTTTTAGCACCGGTTATTTTATTATTTTTAGATTACTATAATATTTTTTCTAAATTATTTCCACAATATGGAAATTTATCTAGAGAATATGATTGGTTATCTTTCATAGGAACATATGCTGGTACTATTGTTAGTTCTATATTATTAATTTTTATAACTGAAAAAGATAGAAATGAAAATACTGCAGTTCTTAGAACTTCTCAACGACCATATTTGGATATTTCTTATATGAAAATAGATAGCAAATTTTTTAAGGAAAACAAAGATAATGTAACAACATTTGATCATGGCAAAAATAGTGATAAAACGTTGGAGAAAGATGAATATTTAACATTATGTATAAAAAACAATGGTGCAATACAAGAGCCTATTTTGAACACTCATATTTAAGAACAACTAATAAACATCAATTCTATATACAACATACCATGAATTTAATAAATTATCTATATTTATTTTAAAAAAAATAATGATTAAACTCTTTTCCTTGAAGTGCTATTTTCCATCATAGATTGATTAAGATATTCATCATATTTTTCATTATATTCATTAGAAATACTTCTATCTACGCCATACATATTAACTTTTATTTCACTACCAATAGAATTAACTATACTTACTCCATCAAAAATATTATTTGACCTAAATTGATAAAATCTAGTTGCACCAATCGTTTCATAAGGTAAAAAAGTAGTAATTACTCTATCAAGAAATTCTTTACATAAAACATTATAATGATCACTCGTTATTCCAAGATTTAAATGTTTTTCAAAATTTCTAAAAGGTACATAAATATCCATAGTACACATATTTTGATCATATATTTTTGCAGAACTAAAATTCATCATACCAGACACCTTAGAAGTATCTTCTAATATCTGCATAATATATTCAACAATTACATCAACTTTCTTTAGAGCTAATACCTCAGCTTCTTTTTTCTTCATCTTATACCATCTCTCATTTATTAACAAATATTCAAATTTAGCATTTTTCCCATTTACATTATATTTGTATTTTTACAACACCACTCAAAATGCTGAAATTATTATAACATATAAAGATAAAAATACCACAAAAGACACTTAATACCTTCATTTTTAGAAAAAAAACGAACAAAAAATTATAAAATAAAAAAAAGTATTCTCACTTACAACAAAACTAGTCAGAGATGGATAATGTCACTATACAGAAAAAGATATATTTATGTCAATTTATGAAGAAACTAATAAAATGACATCTTCAACATAGATTTCTCTTTTATCATTAACTTGATATTTGAAAATAAAATTAGTAATTTGTTCTCTACTTAGTATAACTTTTGAATTAAATTTATTTAAATGATTTAAAATCAGTGAATATCTAATGTTAGCGCTATTCTTTTTCTCACATTTAGGCTCTTCTTCTATCAAAATACGTCTTTTTAGTAATTAAATAATTGTCTTGTTTCGTTTTTTTCACCAAATCTAATCTCTTTATGCTTTTCATCTATTTGAATCCTGCTTTTTTAAAACTTTTAATAGTATTTTCTCTATACAATAGAATAACATCTGATAACTATGAAATTCCTTTTTTTCAAAAACATATTTTTCGAGTTCAATTAATACGGGATAACGAGATCCTTTTCCTATATATTTACTACTAATCATAATGCCCATACTATAGACTTCACCATCTATATAATAATAAAACTTCTCTAACTATTTTGCTCTCAACGTTGATTACTATTTGTTTTTTGATTCTCTTTACCAATCTGTAATTCTATTTTCTTTAAAAGCATATCAGCAATTAATTTATTACCAATTGTATTAGGATGAAAGTCCATAGGTGCACAATAATCCTTTAAAAATGTAATATCACAATATTCGACATAATCATATTTTTCAGTTGCCTCTTGTAACATTCTATTATATAGTTTTATTACTTCCATAAATTTATTAACATATTTCTTGTTTTTATTTTTCATTTTTTCTTGAAGGAATATTAGTTTTTGAATCTTATCATATAATGGAGAATAATAATAATTCAATGCATACACTTTAGTATTTGGATTTAATTGATAAAGTAATTGCCAATTTTTTTCTACATTATTAATGCATTGTTCTACCAAAGGCTTAATATCTTTTGGTAGTTTTTCTCTAACCTTTCTATCCGTTAACTCAACAGGACCTGCTTGTATAAATGTAAAAAAATCATTTGGGCCACCATGATATAAAAAAATAGGATTAGTAGAATTAATATATATATTCTTCAGTGTATTTTCATAGTCACTTGAATTAATGATTATTGTATTTTTAAATTTTTTAGGTACAACTAACTTAAACAATATATTAGCATTCCTTAATGAATCTATTGACTGTAATTGAATATTTTTTATTGAAGCCAAAGTAGCATTTTCATTTAATGCTTTTTCCAAGTCCCATGTATGATTTTTATTTAATTTAGACATATTAAAGCCTGACACATTATAACCATCATTTTGTAATCTACTTAATATAATATCATAATAACCTATATGTTCCTTGTTTTCTTTAGGAAATGGCATTCCCAAAGATGAGATTCCACAAAATAGATTAATATTTTCCATATACATCACCTCTTATTTATATCTTTTCATACCATTCAAATCTTTTGCAATATTGTTATCTGTTGAGCCTCTATAAAAATCAAATGGATATCTGCCCTTTAAATAAGTTTTAATAAAGTCAATAAAATAATTATAGTCTCCTGTTTTATTTTCATACTTTTTAGAAATTTCATCAATAACATCTTTTACATCATTTTTAGAATAATTTGTACCATTTATATCATTATCACTACTCATTTGAAACAATATTCTATCTAAATCAATCATTAAATCTCTAATAAAGAAATTATCAATTACTTTATTTTCAATTTCTGCTAAAAAATGATAATATTCTGCTTGATTATAATGTGGATCAAGAATTATACTTCCACTTGGTGTTTTATAAAACGCTTGTCTAGGAAATGAAGGAACATATGTAACATTAGCAAATTCTTTACCTACTTTTTTTATTTTAGGATTCATAAATATATCCGTAATGACAGTATTCATTATTCTTGGCGCACCACATAAATATATTTGAGTACTTGAATTATTATTTCTATTATTATTCTGTATCAATTCAAGTATAGTATTTATGCCATACATATCTCTATCAACTGAACCAAAAATATTTGGAATAGATAAAGATCCATGTCTAGTTACAACATCCAAGAATGAACCTGTACCTAAATTTAAAATTACTATATTAGCATTTGCTTTATTTGTATCAAATATAATGTCTTGTATTTTTTTATCAGATCCACCTGCAAAGAATTTATTAATTTCTTCTTCAGATAAAAGTGGGGTTCCATTTTCTATAGCTCGTTTGTAATCAACAATATTCCAATTATAGGAATCTTTTTCACAACAATTTTGTATAATCCAGTTAGATACTGCTAACGCATTATTATTTTCACTTCTTGATAATTGATATGTTTGAACATCTAATCCCTTACTTTTTCCAAAGTCAATTAATCCTAAATTTCTATCTAACAATAATTTACCTGGTTCTGACATTGAAAATCCATCACTTATTGAATTACCTATAGCAGTAAATGAAAGTTTATCTTTTGGATAATCTCTCATAAACTTTACTAATTCTTCATTTACTTGTTCTAATTTTTCTTTCTCTTCATTTTTATCATATTTCATAGCAACACACCTCATATATGATTTTATCATATTTAAAAATATTTTACTATTCTATCGTTCAAAAGCATTACGATTCTTTTCTCTATTTTAAGAGCATTATACTATGATAATATTAAAAATTACTTAAATTAATCTGGAATTATTGCATAAAAAACGATAGGATAACCCCAGGCGAGATGAATGCTCACATATAAAATATGCTTACTGGCATTGCCAACGTATCGTTAATCCTTCACAAGTAGCCCATCTACAAATATATTATATCATTAATATAAATTATCCATCTTTTTTTGCTTTTTATTGTCTTCAATGTTACAGTTCAGACTAGATAAGTTTACTCTCTAATCTAAACTGTAACATTTTTTTATTTCATCATCTAACTCTAATTTTTTTATAACATTAATCATTTAAACCTGTCCTTTCTTTAATTAACAAAAAAAATACCAACTTCTTTTAAAGATTGATATTTTCTATATTAAATCCAAGACTATAAAAGTCTGGACAGATTTCCCAATGGTGCTAGTGTTGCTATAATTGATACTAACAAAACAAAGGTAAAGTTACAATATAAAATAAAAGATAAATTTGAAGAAAATGAATTTAATCTTAACTTTTCAATTAATCGATTATCAATTAAAAGTGGTGAAGAGATTTATATAAAGTTTATAAAAGATGAATTATATAAAAATAAGAAACTTTCAGATGAAAGTAAAATATTAAGTAGCACTATATTTTATAAAGATTTATTTAATAAAAATTACTATGACCAATGTGAGTTGAAAAAAACATTAGTAGTTTTACATGATAATGAAGAAATATAATAATTATTATTAATGGTAAATGGACTCATCAGGAGGAGAAGGTGCAGAAGTAGTTTATGCCCTGCGTAATAATTCTACACTAGCTAAAGATGTACTTACATCTATTGGAGAAGCTGGGCAGATTATGAGAAAGTATTACCAAAGACGTTTACCAGAGAATCCTAATAAAGATTATTACTATATTATAAGAGAAACATCACCGATGCAGTCACTTTTAGTAGAATATGGTTTTATAGATAATGCAAAAGATCAAGTTAAACTACAAAATGATTTATTAAGTTATGTAGAAGCGGTAGTTAAAGCTGTGACTGAATATTTAGGATTTAAATATACACCACCGTTTGATTCAACAACTTATACTGTAAAGAAAGGTGATAGCTTATATAGTATAGCTAGACAATTTGGTATTACTGTAAATGAACTTAAATCTAGTAATAACTTGACTGGTGATACATTGACAGTTGGACAAAAATTAACTATTCCACAAAGTGATGTATCTGGAGATTTATACCAAGTACAAAAAGGCGATACTTTGTATAGCATTTCAAGAAAGTTAGGTGTAACAGTAGCAGACTTAAGAAGAGCTAATTCATTAAACGCTGATACTCTAACACCAGGGCAATTACTAGTTATACCTAGTACAGAAGATAATAATGATAGTACTACAACGAACACCTATATAGTAGCAAGAGGAGATAGTCTTTGGACTATTGCTAATAAAAATAACATAACAGTAGATGAACTTAAAAAAGCTAATAACTTAACTAGTAATACATTAAGTGTTGGTCAAGTCTTAGTTATTCCTACATCATCAAGTGAAATACAAACTCCACCTGATCATAACGTTGGATATGAAACTACTTATGTAGTTAAAAATGGAGACAGTCTATGGAGTATAGCAAACAACTATGGCATAACAGTAGACGAATTAAAAAATGCCAATGGTATCACCAATAACATGTTAACTATCGGACAAGAACTAATTATTCCTGTTTCAGTTCCATCAGATTCTACTAATACAACTACCTACGTAGTTAAAAGAGGGGATAGTCTTTGGTTAATAGCTAATAAATATAATACAACAGTAGATAATTTGAAATCATTAAATAACTTATCAACTAATTTACTAACTATAGGGCAAGAGTTAATTGTACCAACAAACTAAAGGATTAAGTCCTTTTTTCTTTGAAAACATAAATAATTAGACAATAATAGCATAATTTATTTAATAAATTACTTAAAGGTTATATAATATAATCAAGAAAATTTTGATGAAAGGGTAGGCAATATATGATTAATAAAAAATTAATTAGTGATTTTGTAGATATTATTGGTAACTTAACAATAGCAATTAGTTTAGAAACACTAAAGAAATCAAAAATCAATTATGAAATAGTGCTGAATGAATTACTGGAATGGGTTGATTATTATTATAAGCATAAGAATTTGAATATTGTCACTTATGATAATTCATTGAGAATACACAACTTATTAATTGAAGAAGAAAATAATTTGTTATTTGATAGTAATATTGGAATGGAGGCAATGTTATCTGATAATATTTTGATTAGATATGAAGTAATCATAAAAACTATAAATGAAGAAAGGAAAAAGTAAAATGGGAAGAGACAAATATGGACATTATGTTAATGATAATGACGTAGAAATAAATGCATATACTGATAAAAATGGAAATGATCATGTTAATATCTATGATAGATGTCCAGCAGACAATAAAGATCATGGTTCTATTCATATAAATTATGATAGTAGTACTGGAAACGGAAAAATTGTTGATACAACAAACGGTGATAAGGAAATAACTGATACAAGATGTTATTTAACAACTGCCTGCATGAGGCATATGAATAAACTATTTGATGATAATTGTGAAGAGTTAAAAATCTTGAGATGGTTTAGGAATAATTTTGTTTCAGAAGAAGACATAAATCACTATTATGAAACAGCTCCAATTGTTGTTAATGCTATAAATGAGTTGCAAAATAATAATGTTATTTATAATTATATTTATACTAGCGTAGTAAGTGTTTGTGTTAATGCAATAAAAAATGGAAATTATAAATTTGCTTATGAAAGATACAAAAATAGTGTTTTAGTATTAGAAGAACAATATGCTAAACCGGTGCTAGAACATAGACTAATAAAAACATTAAAAGTTAAAGCTAATATATACTAATTATTGGACAAGAGTTAATTGTACCAGCAAACTAAAGGATTAAGTTCTTTTTTCTTTGTCAACTTAGTGTAAAAGAGAAGAAAATATGCTATAATTAGTATGTAAAGTAATATCATTTATAGACAAGGAAGTGTATTGATTTGTTAGATACTGCAATAAAATTATTAAATAAAATAACTGATAATGGCTATGAAGCATACTTAGTAGGAGGCTTTGTAAGAGATTACCTACTTGACATAAAGTCTAGTGATATTGATGTTACCACTTCAGCTACCCCTAAAGAACTAATGGAAATCTTTAATGACGCATGCCTACCTACTAATGAGTATGGTTCAGTAACCGTTATGTATAATAATACACGTTTTGAAATAACAACCTTCAGAAAAGAACAAACTTATAAAGATAATCGTCATCCAGAAGAAATAATCTATATAAAGAATCTTAATGAAGACCTTTTAAGAAGAGACTTTACCATCAATGCAATATGTATGGATAAAGATAAAAAAATAATTGATCCATTAAATGGAAGACAAGATTTAGAAAGAAAAGAAATCCATACGATAAAAGATGCTGATACGGTTTTTAATGACGATATTTTAAGAATATTAAGAGCGGTAAGATTTGCCACAACCCTAGATTTTACTATTGGTTCTTTAGAAAAAAATGCTATAATAGAGAACAAATATCTTCTTGACACACTATCAATGGAGAGAAAAAAACAAGAATTAGATAAGATATTCAGTAGTTCTAATGCAATTAAAGGGATAAATCTTTTAAAAGAATTAGAACTAGATAGTATCTTAAAATTAAATAATCTTTCTAAGGTTAAACCTTGTAGCCAGTTGATTGGAATATGGACTCAACTAGATGTCGATGATATTTATCCATTTAGCAATAATGAAAAAGACTTGATGGAAAATATTAGAAAAGTATTAAACTCATCACCACTAAATCCTTTAACACTCTATGAATGTGGACTATATCCTTCTGTAGTAGCAGGGGAGTTGATGGGATACTCTAATAAAGAAATAAATGAAGCCTATTTAGAACTACCTATTCATAAACAAAGTGATTTAGATGTAACAACCGAGGAAATACTTAACTATCTAGAAAAAGAAGCAGGTTGTTTTCTAAAACCACTTTATGATTATTTAATAAAAGCAGTACTAACAAAGAAAATAGAAAATAATAAAGAACAAATTTTAAAGATATGTAAATACTATGTAGAGGAGGAATATAATGAGTCAAGATAAGTTACAAAAATTTTTATCCCAAAAAGCAATTACTATTCCCTTATTTCTATTACAAAATATTGGTTCCTTAGCACTAAGTATAGAGGAGTTTTTGTTTCTAATGTATTTAAAAGAAAAAGGAGAAAGATTTGTTTTTAATCCTATAGAAATGGAAGAAGATACAGGGTTTGATAAAATGAAAGTGATGCAGTTAATATCTAATCTTACTGATAAGAAATTGATAACTCTAGAAACTACAAAAAATGACAGTGGAGTCTTAGAAGAAATGTTAGATTTAACCCCTTTTTATAAAAAATACTTGTCATTATTTATCGATAGTACTGTAGAAAAAGAAGATAAAGAAGTACCTAAAACTCTATTTGAAGAAATAGAAAGAGAATTTGGTAGAACTCTTAGTCCTAACGAACTAGAATTTATTAAAGCATGGCTTGATACCTTTGATAAAGATGTTATTTTAGAAGCAGTTAAAGAAGCCACCCTTAATGGTGTTTCTAGTATTCGCTATATTGATAAAATACTTTATGAGTGGGATAGAAAAGGAATCAAGAAAAAAGAAGATGTAGAACATTTCTTAAATTTAAAGAAACAAGAAGAAAAAGAACCTGTAGAGGTCTTTGATTATGACTGGTTTGATGAAGATGACGAAGAATGAGAAAAGAGAGATAATTTCTAAATACTTAGATGAGCTTTTTCCTAATCCTAAATGTGAACTAATTTATCATAATGATTATGAACTGCTAATAGCCATAGTCTTAAGTGCTCAAACTACTGATAAAAGAGTAAATATGGTAACACCAATCCTTTTTAGTAAATATCCTACCTTAGAAAAACTAAGTGAGGCCCCAATAGATTTATTAGAAGAGATATTAAAACCAATCGGTTCTTTTAGGAAGAAAGCTATCTATGTTAAAGATATCGCTTACAATCTAACTACCAAATATCAAGGAGTTGTTCCAACTGATAGAGAAAAACTAGAAAAGTTAAAAGGAGTAGGTAGAAAGACAATCAACGTATTTCTTAGTGAATATTATAACTATCCAGCTATAGCAGTAGATACACATGTAGAAAGAATAAGTAAAAGATTAAGAATAGCAAGTAAGAAAGCTACAGTACTAGAAGTAGAAGAAAAACTTCAAAAATTTTTCCCAAAAGATGAGTGGGCTAAGAGACACTTACAGCTAGTATTATTTGGAAGATATCATTGTAAAGCTGTAAAACCGGATTGTTCATCTTGTCCTTTAAAAGAGTTATGTACTGATTATAAGAACTAAAATATGACAAAATTTGTATAAATAAGTTAATTAAAGTGTATTTTCTAATACATTTTTTTCTTTAGCGTGTATAATTATTATAGAAAGGATAGAAAAATGATAGAGTTAAGAGAAGTAAGTAAGAAATATAAAAATAATACTATTCTAGACGATGTTTCTTTAACTATAGAAGATGGAAAACTAATAACACTTATCGGTGAATCTGGTTGTGGAAAAACTACTACTTTAAAAATGCTTAATAAACTAATTACACCTACTAGTGGAGAAATATATATAGATGGTAAAAATATCAAAGATTTAAATGATATAGATTTAAGAAGAAATATGGGATATGTAATTCAACAAACAGGACTATTTCCTCACATGACTATCAAAGAGAATATTGAAATAATTGCTAAAACAGAAAAATATTCTAAAGAAAAAATTTATAAGAGAATAAAAGAAGTATTAAGAATGGTTGGTTTAAAAGAAGAAATGCTAGATCGTTATCCTAGTGAATTATCAGGTGGGCAACAACAAAGAATAGGTATAGCAAGAGCTTTTATGACTGATCCTAAAATTATTTTAATGGATGAACCATTTTCGGCACTTGATCCTATATCAAGAGCGAGTTTACAAGAAGAATTATTAAAAATTCAAAGTAAGTTACATAAGACTATAGTATTTGTAACACATGATATGGATGAAGCTATTAAATTAGCAGATAAAATAGCAATTATGGAGCAAGGAAAATTAGTTCAGTATGATAACCCAGAAAATATTTTAAAACATCCAGCTAATCAATTTGTAGAAAACTTTGTTGGGAAGAAAAGAATTTGGAGTCAACCATCCTTAATAAAAGTAGCTGACTTGATGATAGAGCATCCAATAACTGGTTCACCTGAATATTCAATATTTTATTGTTTGAACAAAATGAAGATGATGAGAATAGATAGTCTAATGATAGTAGATGAGAAAGGCATGTTTTTAGGGTGCTTATATGCAGAAAGTTTAGTTGGAGCTAAAGCTAGTAAGAAAAAAGCTAAGGACTTTATGATAAGTGATGTTATAACTGTTAGAAAAGAAGATTCTATTATAGAATTAGTAAAAATAGTTAAAGAAAATAGATTAGCTAATATTCCTGTTGTTAATATAGATGGAACATTAGCAGGATTAATTACAAGAAGTAGTTTAGTAACAGCCTTATCTCAACAATTTCTTGAGGAGGATGAATAATGGTAACATATTTTTTTGAAAATAGAGCACAGATTTGGTCTTTACTCCTTGAACATATTGAATTAACTTTCTTTGCTGTAGCTTTAGCTATAATTATTGGAATACCAATTGGTATCTTAATAAGTTATATAAAGAAATTAAATAAACCTATATTAGGACTAGCTAGTGTCTTTCAAGCAATACCTAGTATGGCCTTACTTGGCTTTATGATACCATTCTTAGGAATAGGAAGAGTTCCCGCTATTGTAGTAGTTGTTTTATATTCACTTCTACCTATAATTAAGAATACAGCAACCGGAATATCTGGTATCTCTGATACAATGATAGAGTCAGCTAAGGGAATAGGATTGACAAATTCACAAATATTATTTAAAATTCAAATTCCGCAAGCATTACCTATTATTATGGCAGGAGTTAGAATATCTGCTGTTTCTGCTGTAGGACTAATGACTATGGCTGCATTTATTGGTGG
>OBKV01000675.1_pt1 | contig 25737 bp, 18 predicted proteins | sample 1517301 | NCBI WGS metagenome assembly OBKV01 (sample SAMN04571685, study PRJEB22368) | human gut metagenome | biome: human gut; material: stool | host: Homo sapiens | place: Luxembourg | collected 2012-06-29 | reverse complement strand
GTAAGACTTGAAATAGATGGTGTTGCAAGATTATTACTTAACGCAACAAATTTAAAGCCATTATTTTTTGCATATGTTTCAGCCACTGTTCCTTTATAACCGTAAATTTTAAAATCCTTAATTTTTTCGGGACTTAAACTATCCATATTATCATATCCAAAAGCCAATTCTTCTATTTTCTTTACACTTTTAGGAATGTATATTTCTTTAAACTTGCAGTTTACAAAAGCATGTTTCATAATGCTCTCTGTGCCTTCATCTAAAATAACTTTATTTGAATTACTGTAACATACAGCGAATAATTTTATTACTTTAACGCTTCCGGGTATTGTTAATGTTTTCAGTTTTCCTGTTCCTCTGAAAAAAGCATAATAATCAATATCAGTAGTTCCTTCAGGGATATTGTACTCTGTTCGTTCATTGCCATAAGGATATAGCAATAGTACATTATCAGATTTTCTAAATAGGCATCCATCTTTACTATAATAATTTTTATTGTTTTTAGCAACCGTAATTTCATTTAACATTTGAAAATCAAATAAATGATCACAATACTTTACACTTTCAGGTATAAACAATGTTTTCAAACCTGTGCCACCAAAAGCACCATCACCAATCGTCTCGACTCCATCCGGTATAGTAATTTCTTTTATATTGCTGCAATTCCAAAATGCCATTTCACCAATATTTTTAAGTTTACTTGGAAAATTGATAGTTGTTATTTCATCCCACCTGAATGAATCACTAAATGAACGATATCCTATGCTGCTAACAACTTTATTATTTATAGTGTCTGGCACTGTGATTTCACTGTCATATCCAATATAACCAGTAATTTCTATTGTATTATTGTCCAAAACATCATATTCAAATTCTTTGTATCGTTTTGTTTCATCCGCTTTCTTGTTAGAAGTAAAATGAACGCTATATATTTCAGTAGCAGAAATAATATTTTCCCAATCATAATCGCTTCCTATAAAGTACACATCTTTTAATTTATTACAATTATAGAAAATATCGTGCCCTATTTTTGTTACATTGTATGAAAATTGAACTTTCTCGAGGTTGGCACAACCCATAAAAGCATAATCACCCAATGCAGATACGATATGACCATCCATTTCATAAGGAATTTTAAGATTTTTTCCTGTTCCTATACATTTTGTTATTTGAATAGTATTATCACTTAATAATTTGTATTCAAACTCATAGTCTTTAGAGTAATTTCCCACTGAAACAAAATTTATATTTTCAGTATTTGCATAGAGTTCAGCATTGGAATTTTTGTATCCGTATATTGTTAAGTTATTACAATCACAAAATACATCAAAGCCAAAACCAATAACACTACACGGTATATTAACCCTTGATAGATTAGTCTGATTTTTAAAAGCTCTGCTCGCAATTCCAACAGTACCATCTTTGATATTTATGGATTCATTTTCGGGCATTTCACCTTTATAACTATACACAAAATTTCCTATATATACCACACCATCAGGCTGATTTTCATACCATTTAGTATTTCGAAAGGCATCAGCATCGATTAAAAATATATTATCAGAAATTGAGATATTATCTAATTGATAACAATCATCAAACGCCTCTGAAGCAATATAGTTAATATTATCCGGAATGGTGATACTAGTCAGCCCTGTACAATAAGAAAATGTACTTGAGTTTATCCTGTTCAATCCTTTACCTAAAACAATATTAGTTAAATCCCAACATCCGTTAAAAGCATAAGCACCTATATATTCTACACTATCAGGGATAATAACATTAGTTAGATTTGTACACTCAGAAAAAGCAAAATCATCTATACTTTTTAAACTATTTGGGATAACAAAATCATTTAAATTTTCACAGCAATAGAAAGCATCCTCACCTATGTAAGTTAAAGAATTTGGTAATATTATTTTCGAAAGATTTTCTTCACCCCAAAATGCCCCACCTGCAATACTAACCGTTCCATAATCAAAAGTAACGGTAGTGTTTTTCGGCATTTCTCCTTTATATGCATAAGCAATATTATTTATATATATTACGCCATCAGAAGCATTGTTAAATAATTTCTTATACCAACTTGTATCATCAAATACTTTGTAACCCAGTTTTTTAACGCTTTTGGGTATTGAAATATCAGTTATTTGCTGGCAATCCTTAAAAGCCTCACTACTAATACCAACAACTTTACGACCTTCTATTTCTTCAGGTATTATAACCTTGGTGTCATTGCCTATGTACTTTTCTATCCATGTAGTTCCATCATCAATATTATTTATTTCAAGTGTATATTCAAAATCACCACTCTTTGTAGTTGTCGTTGATGTCCTTGCCTCAGATGTAAAAGGTGCAACCATCACTACACTAGATACCATTATCATTATCAATAATAACGAAATAGACTTTTTAATAATTTTTTTCATCATAATCTCTCCTTAAATATTTTTGCTAAGTCCACAGATTTGTTTTAATTCATATTTAAATCATTGTTTTACTTGTAATAATTATACAATATTACCAATTGTTTTACTATCCCGAAAAGTTACATCAAGTCGCCTATTTTTTACATAATTCTGCAAAAACAAATAAAATCTTTCGTTTTTATAGAAATTATGCTATACTGATTGCATAGATTGCATAAGTTTTAAGTGAAACTTTCACAATATGGGCTAATTAGGGGGAATTAAATATGAACATATTGGTTTGTGATGATGATTTTTCAATTGCAAATAGCATTGCAGAATACATAAAAAATAAGTTTAAACACGAAGTATTTGTTTCTATTAACAGAGAAGAGGCTCTGAATGTAATACATTCAGAAAATATTGATTTGTTGATTATTGACATTGTTCTCAAAGATGACAACGGAATTTTTCTTGCGGAAGATATTCAAAAAGATCAATCTAACATAAAAATTATTTTTATAACAGGCTATGGAAATGTGTACTATGAAAATATTTATGAGCATATTACTCCACAGGGATTTCTTGAAAAACCGATTCAGTACAACATTCTGAACTTTTTCATTAAACAGGCTGAAAATGAATATAAGAAAAAAACTGCAAAATTAAAAATTTCCTATGATTTTAAAGAACACCTGATTCCGATTGACAGTATCCTATACATCCAAAGTTCTAAACGAGTTTGTGAAATTATCACCGACGACAAAATCTATCGTTGCTACAAAAAACTTTCTGATTTTCCAAAGGAGTTGCCCGAATATTTCGCAAGATGCCACCAGAGCTATATTGTAAACGCAAATTATATTGCCTCTTATCAATCAGGGCAATTTACTTTGACAAACGGAGCTATTATTCCGATAAGCGATTCTTACGCTAAAGATGCCAAAAATTTATATCTTATGAATTTCGGAGGATAAACAATGTTACTTGTTTTTGCAACTATATTAGACTTAATTACAACTGCTACTTTTCTTCAGTATCCACTGCAACTGCTTACATTAAAAAAGGACAAACCTATTTACAAAATTATAATGGGAATGTTCTTTGTTTTTACAATGATTATTTCTTTTTTATCCAGAACAAACGAGGAATTTAATGCTAATCCATTTAAACCTATTGTTTTATTTGGAGTGATTGCCGTAACATTTTTCACTTGTTTCAGCGATAAAATCTCTCAGAAAACAATAGCCTATGTTCTGTTCCTTGCTTCAATGTGTATAACAGAACTTTCGGTTATGGCGTTATTTACTTTTATGGGATTTTCATTGCGTGACGATAAAGTTGCAAATGTACTCAGCAATGTTGTAGCTATTCTTGTTCTTTGGATTTTACTTTTAATATGCAAAAAAAATTTTGATAAAAATCTTAAGCACAAAAATTATTCATCAAGAATGTGGCAATTTGATATTATCATTGTTTCACAGCTTATGTGCAGTTCGGCAATCGCCATTTCCGTATATAACAATAACAATTTTGAACTGACAAGTGCAAATATTATACTTTGGATTTTTGTTATGGCGACAATAATATGTATGGTTATATGTGACATCGCACTTTACAAAGTTTTGCTTGTAAATTCTGAAAATCACGATTTGAAAGAAGCACTCGAACTTTCTAATTTAAAAAACGAACTCGAACTTGAATACTACAACAAAATGAAAGTAAGTATTGCCGAAACAAGAAAAATGAATCACGATATCAGTAATATGATTACAGTTGTAAAAGCTATGGTCAACGATAACAGTGATAATAATAGCGAGCGAGCAAATGCAATTATCCAAGATTTGGCCGAAACTCTTGAGAACAACAAAATCAGAAAATTCTGTGACAACGAATTGGTCAACATCATTATGATTAACAAATATGACACCATAAAAGCAAATCATATTGAGTTTTCAAGTAACTTGAATGTTCCAAATAACATCAATGTTAAAAACACAGATCTCTGTAGATTGTTTACCAACATAATTGATAACGCAATAGAGTCTTGTGTTAGCTCTAACGATAAAAGCAAAGTATTTATTATTCTTTCATCGCAAATTAAAGATAATAACTTTGTAGTAAAATGCATCAATTACTGCGACCATAATATTCCCGATAACATTGATAATTTACAATCCACAAAGCCAAACCATAAAGGACTTGGTATTGAAATCCTAAAAAATATTACAGAATCATATTCAGGCGATTTCACAGTAAGTTGTGAGGATAATACTTTCACAACAATTGCATTGCTAAAAATCTGATTATTACAAACAGCACCCACATCATTACGACATGAGTGCTGTTTTGTTGTGACTAAAAGTTTTTGGCTCTATAATAAAAGTTGGGGTAGAAAAAGAGCCTACAAATAAAAAGCAAAAAAGGTAGAGCATATTTTACCAAAATCAGTTAAAATAGAATTGCTTAAAAACCTGAAACGGAGAAAAAATATGCTCTACAGATATTTTACAGAAAAACTCTTGGGATTGCAAGACATTTTAATTGAAAACATTGAAGAAATTGATGGCACTATCCATATTTACTGCAAACTTGAACGGAAAATGCACAAATGTCCTGCCTGTGGAAATCACACCGATAAAATTCACGATTATCGAGAACAGGTAATTAAGGATATTCCTGCATTCGGTAAATTTGTTTTTATTCATCTCAAGAAGCGTAGATACCGTTGCTCTTGCGGCAAGCGTTTCTACGAAAAGAACACATTTCTTCCTCGCTTTCACAGAATGACAAATAGGTTGGTTGCTTATGTTATCAACAAATTACGGAGTGAAACCTCGTTCACGAGCGTAGCCAAAGAGGGCAATTTGTCAATACCTACGGTTATCAGAATATTTGATTTTATTTCTTACTCACTTAAAAAACTTCCTACAGCAATTTCCATTGATGAATTTAAAGGCAATACCGGCAAAAAAATATCAATGTATTCTTACTGATCCCGTCAACAAAACTGTCTTAGATATTTTGCCGACAAGGACAGAATATTATTTGACTGAATATTTCAGAAATTTTGAAAAGTCTGAAAGAGAAAAAATTAAATATTTTGTCAGCGATATGTGGAAACCATTTGCAAATATCGGCTCGGTATGGTTTGGGAATGCAGAACAAATTGTTGATAAATACCACTGGATACGCCAAATTTTCTGGGCTTTTGAGAGTGTCAGAAAAGAAGAGCAAAAGAAATTCAGTAAATCTTATCGCAAATATTTTAAAAATTCAAGAAAACTACTTCTTAAAGGATTTGATGAATTGACCGATGAACAAAAACAACAAGTCAATGTTATGCTGTATGCTCGCCTAATTTGTGTACGGCTCATTTTTACAAAGAGGACTTTTTGAAAATCCTCGATTGCAAAGACAGAAAATCAGCTAAAAAATCTATGTCTGACTGGATTAACTCGGCATATGACTGCGGTATGCCTCAGCTCGTTAAGTGTGCCAAAACAATGCAAAATTGGTTGACAGGAATATTGAATTCGTTTTCTGCGTCAATCACTAACGGCTTCATTGAAGGTTGCAACAACAAAATCAAAGTTCTCAAAAGAAATGCTTACGGCTACAGAAATTTCAAGCGTTTCCGTAACAGCATCTTACATATGTTTTCCAACAAACATATCAGTTCTACAACAAAACAAGCGACAGCTTAATTCGCTGCCGCTTGTAATTCTCATATATTCTGTTTTTTCGGGTTACCCCAACTATTGACATTGAGCCAAAAATATCTGCCGAATAAGATGAAAATATGTTGATAATCACAAAACAAGAATATATAATTATCTTATCAAGATAATTATTCTTGCTGTTATAGTTATATCTTATTAGGAGGTCAATTATGAGAACTAAAGTCAAAAAATTAACATCGGTTATTCTTGCGGCTGTAATGATGCTCGGCATCTTGACAATCGCACCGCTCACCGTAAGTGCGGCAACCTACGGCGACTTTGAATATACCCTTGAAGATGACTATACCTGTACGATTACAAAATACAATGGTTCTGCGGCTAATGTTACTATCCCGTCAGAAATTGATGGTTATAAAGTTTTATCAATTGGCAATTATGCTTTTTATAATTGCACAAGTATGGAGAGTGTCACTGTATCTAACAGTATTGGATACATTGGGTTGGGTGCTTTTAGTGGTTGTACAAACCTAAAGAACATTGATATTAGAACTTCTGGTGGCAATACTATTTATATTTATGATGGAGCTTTTCATGGTTGCACTAGCCTTGATAATGTTGTTATACCTGGAAGTGTTAGATTTATTTCACAGACTACAGGTAGCACTTTTGCAGGATGTACAAATCTTAAAAGTGTTGTAATAGAAAATGGTGTAACAACTATTGTGCAAGCAATTTTTGAAAATTGCGTTAACCTTGAAAATGTTACTATACCAAATACTGTTACAGAAATTTATCCATTAGCGTTTATAGGTTGTACAAAACTAAAAAGTATTACTATACCTAGAAGTGTTAAAACCATTGTGAAATCGGCAGGTAAGACAATGGGATATTATAGAGATAGTGATTATAACTATATAAAAATTGCTGATTTCACAATCAAAGGTTATAAAGGCACAGCCGCTGAAGAATATGCAAAAGAAAATGGGTTTAAATTTATTGCACTTGATGTTTCAGAACCAACCTCGGTATCATTAAACAAAACATCATTAACTTTAGATGTCGGCAAGAGTTATACTCTTACAAAGACAGTTTCGCCGTCAAATGCCGTGACTTCCTACACTTGGAGCAGTTCAAACACAAGCGTTGCAACTGTTGACAAAAACGGCAAGGTAACTGCCAAAGCGTCGGGAACTGCAACAATTACGGTGAAAACTTCCAACGGAAAAACAGCGAACTGCAAAGTTACCGTAAATCTTCCTGCCCCGCAGATTACAGGTCTTGCAAACACAACAGGCGGTATCAAAATTTCGTGGAACAAGGTTGACGGCGCTTACGGCTACAGACTTTATTACAAGCCTGCGTCGGGTGGTTGGAAACGCTTTAAAGACACAACCGCCACATCATTTACTGATTCGGGAGTAGTACCGAATAAAACCGAAACATATACAATCCGTTGTATTGATAAGAACGGCAAAACCGTCAGCGGTTTTTATTCAAAGGGCTGGTCAAAGAAATATACTCCTGCCGCTCCGACAATTACAAGGCTCTCGAACACATCAAAGGGTGTGAGTGTAACTTGGAACAAAATCGCAGGTGTTTACGGCTATCGACTTTATCAGAAAACTTCAAACGGTTGGAAACGAATTAAGGACACAACCGCAACAAGCTTTACGGATTCTGCGGTAAGTGCAAATCAGACAAAGACATACACAATCCGTTGCATCGACAAGAACGGCAAAACCGTCAGTGGCTTTAACTCAAAGGGTTGGTCGAAGAAATACACAGCCGCAACACCGAAAATTACAAAACTTACAAACAGATCAAAGGGTGTAAGTGTGACATGGAATAAGATTGCCGGAGTTTATGGCTACCGTCTTTACAGAAAATATGACAGAGGAAGCTGGACAAAGGTAAAAGATACAACTTCAACCTCTTTCACAGATTCAGGTGCTAAAAAGGGTAAGAAGGTAACCTACACAGTCCGTTGTATTGACAGAAAAGGCAAAACGGTAAGCGGTTTCAACTCAAAGGGTTGGTCAATTACAAGAAAATAGTATAGTTCACTATGCCGATTTGTAAATATTTAAAGGTGCTGTCGCATTAAGACCGCCTAAAAAGAAAAAAACGACCAATCCGAAAGGGTTGCCCGTTCAACAAAAAGCTGAGGACAATTTTCATATCCTCAGCTTTCTTTTTATTATCATAGGAGATGATTTTTTTATTGTACATTTTTCCCTCATCACGGAAAACTGTGGGATAATCAAAAGTAAATATTGAAAAAGAGCATAGGAAGCTCCAAAATTGTAGTTGAAGAGACAAACAATGAAGGAGAGAAACCTATGCTCTATTTTGATGATATCAAAGTTGAATTTGAAAGTCGAGGATTTAAAGGAACACATATAGGAATCAGTCCTAATAAAGATAAAAGCGTACTGTTCCTGGAGAGTTTAAGGTCAACGCAGTCCGTCCGGTGTCCTTATTGCGGCAGTAGCGATGGACAAAATGGTTTCAGGCGGCGAAAGAAAGTGAGATTCCCGCATTGGTACGGTTTGCAGTTCAAAAAGAAAAACGGCTCCCCGGCTTAGCTGCCCATGCCATCTACTCAATCAGCACCGGCAAGCTCGAAGGCTTCAACAACAAGATCAAGTTTGCTAAAAGAATCGGCTACGGTTACCGTGATGATGACTTCTTTTTTTACCTTGATTGCTATCTTTCTATTTCTTCTGTCCGTTCACCATCCCACAAAAAATCGTGATGAACCAAAAGAAAAGCGATAATATAATATTGTAAAAAATACAAACGGGTTGTTATTATGGATATAGTTTCTCGTGGAGATATTTATATACAAGGAACTGCCGTATAATTGCAGTAATTTTGGAGCTGTGAAGAAACGAAGTTTAAGACTTTATTCTTCACAGCTCCTTTCAATTTTTTAAATAAATAAGGCAATTGTTTAAAAAGGGGCATACTTCCCCTTCCCAAAAACAGCGTAATGTCGAAAACTCAAGCAGCTTTTTGCATTCTGATTTGTTTTGTGTAAAATTTGTGGAGATTAAAACCGATTGAAACCAAATAAATCTCTAATTTGACCCATTCGCACTAACCTTTTGTATCAAATGTAGTCAAAAACTAATATCAGATCAGAAGTATTTATTATTTCTGAAATAAACACCGGCCTGATCGTTGTTGCTTGACGCTCAGGCTGATTTTTTTACTTATTATGTTTTAATGCGTATCCTCAATGCAGTACACAAAGTTTGTTAGGTTCATATTATCGTCAAAGGTGAAAGTTACATATCCGTCTTTCCGCTTATAGGTAACATCGCCGTGGGTTATGTTATTGTACATTGGCTCGCCGAGTTCGGCATAGACATCGTCATAGGTGCTGTTGCCGTTGACTTCGCCAAAACCGATGTTTGAATTGGCAAGGTTGCCTGATGAATAATCAACCGTAATGCTGTAAATTTTATTTGTTTCGGCGGTGACCATAACATTCATACCGCTGTAGTAATGAATATACCACTTGTCCGACGCTAAAAACGGATCTGAAATTTCTTCGCCAAAGGCATTCTTCACCTCGTCAAAATCAGCGTTCAAAAAATTATTGCTCTCTACATTAAGCATTGAACTTTCGGATTTTTTAAGATAAAACTTTCCGCCTATATCCCACATTGATTCGCTGTTCTGATTTGTGACCGTGTTTTCAATATAGATTTCGCCGTCGGAAAACTTGATTTTACCCGTACCGCTGTTCTGCCAGCCGTCATCATCAAACGAAAAAGTTCCTATTTCGTCAATTACCTTTGTTGTCACATTGCTTATTCTCGCAATTCGGTTTTGCGGTGCAGACGAGGTTTTTGTAAAAGTAAATCTCACAACATCGTCTTTGACGGAAATTATCTCAAGAATATTGCCGCCGTTTTGAGTTGCGGTTGAAATATCGCTGTCTTTATCGCACCATATTCCGACATATTTTGAATAATCCGAGGTTTTATTTTCAGCCGTTGTCGTGACCGCAGTTGTCGGAAGAGTTGTTGCATGTGTGGTAACATTATCCGATTTGCCGCCAAAAATCGTGCTGTTCAAAATTATAATCACCGCAATTACAACGAGCAAAACTATTGCCGCTGAAACGGCAATAATAATCGGCTTTTTCTTTTTCACCTTAATTTCTCCGCCTGTTGTAACATCAATCAGCTTTGTCATACAATACGGACAAAAGGTCGATTCAATCGGAAGTTCCTTACCGCAATTCCTGCAAAACTTCGTATCCTTACCCATAATTTCTCACCTCTTTTATATATTTTAAAACAAAAAGCAACGCAATGCAATACGCACTGCGTTGGTTTTGGTTATTCAACTCTGAACGATGAAAGTACATCATCCGTTTCAGCTCTGGCATCAACCATTCGCTGATTTGCGTATTCGTCCTCCAACATTCCGAAGCCTGTTGGATGAATGTACATAAAATACTTACCGTCCTTACTTCCGAGTCTGCGTGAATCTATGCTGACCGTTCCGTCATATGTCCAGTCAATAGCGAATAAAAATCCGTCCGAGCCTGTTTCAGAATGTTCGTGATTATACGATTCATAAAAAGTAACCTTATCACCATCAACCTCATATGTATAATCCTCGGGAACTTCAATTGAAAAGCCGTTAAAATAGCATCTGCCGTCACCGTTCGAATTACCTTCGCCATCATCTTTCGATGTTTCGGGCTCGGTCGGCTTGGATGTTGTAGGCTCAATCGTAGTAGACTTTGCCGTTGTTGGAATATCTGTAGTAGGTTCAACAGTTGTAGGTTCTGCTGTTGTCGAAATTTCCGTTGTAACCTGTTGGGTGGTTGCTTTAACAGTTTGCTCGGCATTATTATTGCCGAACATTTTCGGCACAAATACAATCGCACATACAGCCAACACAACCGCAATTGCCGATACAACAGAAATTATGACGACTAATTTTTTCTTTGACTTTTTATCCAACTTTATATCAGTCGGTTTTTCATTAACCGAGGTCATCGGCAAAGACTTTACCTCTGCACCGCAATGTTCGCAAAACCTGTCGCCGTTTTTAATCTGATTTCCGCATTTCTCGCAAAATCTCGTTTTATTCTTATTATCCATTTAGTCTCACCTCTTCTACATTTTAAAGCAAAAAGCAACGCAATGCAATACACACTGCGTTGCAAATTTCATTTTTATATGCTACTCAACATATTTTTTCTCATAATTTCTAATGAAATTAACATTATACTTTTCAACATCATTGAGCATATCCTCGGTGAAATCTTCGGGTTCAATCGTTCCCACATACCACCATTTATCGTCAAAATAATCTTGTATGTAGTCCGTATTGAATCTTCGTCCTGCTCGGGCATAAATTTCATTTCGTGCGAGTTCAAGCTTATCTGCATCAAGTCCTGCCAAATCGGAATTTGTAAGCTTTCGTATGCCACTGTCAGGCAATATGTAATCATCGTCAGCATCACTTGAGCCGTCATCAATGCTTTCCGGTTCAGTTGTATTTTGAATGATCGTTGAGGATTGTTGTGTAGTTTCCTGTTGTGTAGTAATCTCAATTGTCTGCAACGGTTTATATTGCTCATTTTCATTGTTGCGGAACATTTTCGGCACAAATACAATCGCACATACAGCCAACACAACCGCAACTGCTGATGCAGCGGAAATTATGACGACTAATTTTTTCTTTGACTTTTTATCCGACTTTATATCAGTTGGTTTTTCATTAACCGAGGTCATCGGCAAAGACTTTACCTCTGCACCGCACCGAGTACAAAACCTGTCACCGTCTTTAATCTCTTTTCCACATTTTTCGCAAAATGGCATAAACTCACCTACTTAATTTAACCCGAGACTATGATTGAGCTAAATTGAATCTTTCAACACAAATCAGATATAACGCAATAGCACTTTTTTCACTATCTCTTGTTACAGAATATTTTTCATAATCAGTGTCTTGAAAAGTGCAACCTGTAACCATAACATTATTATCAACCAAAGCCCCTTTGTAAATTTCTGTATCTAATCTACTTAAACTATCTGACAAAAAGAAAAATTGACCCTTGTTATACATAAATGTCATCTCATCAATTCGGTCACCTTTATGTGCAACTACCCGAACTTCGTACTTATAGTCACTTTCGTTAACAGTAAACTGATAATTATCGTATGTATTTAATAAATCTCCTATTGTTGTACCATAAGGAATTTCAACAGGTTTGTTGTCATTTATATCGCAACGGATATTCGCCCTTTTTACAACATTTATCGGATTGTAAAAGCCTGTAATTGATATTATGGCATAAATTGATATTACAATTACTATAGCACATTCCACAATAACATATCTATGCTTAACAACAAATTTTTCATTTACAGGTTTACAATGCACAACAATTTGTGCTCTGTTTTTACCCGTATTCTTAATTACAATCATAGTAACAATAAGCGATATTATCGTAAACGCAAAACACAACAACAGAAGGAACTCAACAAAATAGACTTTACCAGAAAAACATATTACATAATAAGTAAACAGTACACCTGCTAAAATAGATGTAACCACAAGTAAAACGGTAATCGATGTGTGCTGCAAATCAAATTTATGGCAGATTTCTTCGGTGCTATTTGATTTTGAGTAAATGTTTCTTTTTTTCTTAACAGCAAAAAACACGGATAATGAAACAAAAGAGTATGCTAAAAACATTATACACGCCCATAATCCCAAACTGATAATTGAAAAACATTCATATAAATAATCATACTGAAATAAGTATTTCTGAATAGTACTAGCAGTCAAGACAAAGAATATACAGGTTGATAACAAACTTAATAAAGTTGCAACATTCAACAAAAAAGAATACTTTTCGTATAAACCCACATTCTTCTTTTGCTTTACGCCCTGTGCATACACACTTTGTTGCTGAAGCGGAACGGTATTTGTCACATTTGGATTTTCTTCGTTTGTTGTTTGTTCCGCTGTTGGCTGTAAGTTTTCAGCATTTTGATTTGTGTTGTTATCACTAACCCTTGTTCCGCAACCTGCACAGAACACAGCGTCATCATTTATTGGCGAACCGCATTTTGAACAATATTTCATTTTTATTCCTCCCATTTATCAATCTCATCAAAATTATGCAGAAAACATAAAATACAATCCAAGCACTGCAATTAGTATTCCGCACCCAACTCCTACTATTTTCAATATGGTATCTTTGTTCATCTTTTTGCACTTCCTCTCAAAACTCACTGTGTATTTCCTGCGTCATCTTTCTTGACACCGCATATACAAATTTCTTCAAATGACGGATTGACTCTTCCACAATTTGAGCAACGCCAAAAATTATCGTGTGGGTTCTTTCTGTAATTCTCTTCAATTTTTACAAAATAGAATTTGTTTTTCATAACATAACTGCGGATAACAAAACCGTAAATTGAACCCACAATACCAATCAATCCACCGAAAATTGCGTTATATACAAGATTGACAACATACGGTGTCAAAGCCTCATACTCACCGACAATTCCTGTCGGCACTGTTGCTATCCTTGTACGCATGTTGCTTGTCTTGTATGAACTTACAAAGTTCAATACAGAAACAATTGCAAGCGCAATTCCGTTTATGTAATAATTCCCTGCAAAATCGCCGAGATAATACGAGGACAATGTCATTCCCGTTATAAAAAAGTACAACGCAAGAATTGCCTGAATACTTGCAACAACAATCCAAATTATCATATCTATCTGTAACTTTTTGCGAAGCTCCTCAAGCGGAGAGTTTCCGTATGAAACCTGATATGTCTGATAATTTACAGTTTGCTGATTTCCGTACGGAACGCCCTGCCCATACGAATAGGACTGATTTGTCTGTTGATTAGCCTGTTGCGTGTAAACCGACTGTTGTGTTTTATTATTAGTCTGTTGCCGTGTGTTTACATTCTGATTTCTTGCCACTTTGTTTCCGCAAGCAGAGCAAAATACAGCGTCATCATCAAGCTTATTTCCGCATTTTGAACAAAATTTGCTCATAATTTTCCTTCTAAAAATTTTATTTATTACAGACAGCAATACTGCGGTCTGTCAAAGTTCATAAAAATTTCATCTGTTGTAAAATAAGTTTAGCACAAACAATGCTACAAGTCAATAATAAATGCTTATAGTAAATTTATTTTTTTGTTCAAAAAGTTTAAAATAAACTATATATAGGATTCTGAGGTTTTACTTATGAACAAAAACATTGATTATACGGCACTCGGCAAAAGGATAAAAAATAAGAGGATTGAAAAGGGTTTTACGCAGGAACAGCTTGGCGAATTGTGCGAACTTTCTGCGGCACATATCGGTCACATTGAGCGTGGGACAAGAATACTTTCCGTTGATGTTCTTTTCCGCATTTCTCAGGCACTTGACACAAGCATTGACTGGCTTGTATTTGATTCAGTCGAAAACAAACATATGTTTAACGAAATTAACAGCGTGCTTAAAAACACCGACAAAACCAAAGTAACCACATTTCTAAACACGGTAAGAGTTCTTGCCGATAACATTGACAAGTTGTAAACCGTTTGTTAAAAATCTACAAAATAATTACCGCCATTGATTAAACTCTAATTAAAGTATAATCAAAGACGGTATTTTTGTCCTGTGCTGTCAGCACAGTTTTATTCTGTTTTAAAGATTTCTTTTCAGTTCTTTCACATTTTGATAGCGGTTGTCAGGAATTGTCTGGGTGCATTTTACAATCAACCTTTTCAGCCTACCGTTATAAAGGCGAATTTCAGGCGGCTGACCCGTGAGCATAACATTCATCAAAACACCTATTGCGTAAATATCCGTTCGTTCATCGGTTTGATTTATTCCGTACTGTTCGGGTGCGGCATATCCCATTGTACCAATAGCCTGTGTGTCTTTCGACTGATAGGGCTTGTACAGCCTTGCCGCATCAAAATCAATCAGCTTAACATTACCGTTGCTGTCAATCATCACATTTTCAGGCTTAATATCCTTGTGTATAATTTGGTGCGAATGTAACAAATCAAGTGCGTCACAAAGAGATGCAACCACTTTTCTTACACCTGACGGAGAATACAATCCAGTTTGCAGATAATCTGCCACGGTCTGACCGTCAACATATTCTTCAAGAACGGTGACTCCCGTTTCGGTTTTGACAACATCGTAAACATTTGCAATATTTGGGTGTGAAAGCGTTCTAAGTGCAAAGTAAACCTCTCCCGAACTTTTTAATGTGCGTTTTACAATCAGTTTGCCGAGTTCCTTATGCCTGAAAACACAAATTTCCGTTTTATCTGTCCGTTTAAGCAGTCGCACAAACTGATATTGTTCCTTAAACACCGTATCAATCCAATTATTTTCCATAACATTTCCTCACAATATTGACAAGCACATAACAAAAATATTAGTATAATTATACTTGCCGTGCTTCCCATCGAGAATTTTGCAGGGCAAAATTTGAGGGGAATATAAATTGATATAATAAGCACTTTGCAAAATTATAAGTCTAATCGTACTTGCCGTGCTTATTATATCATGTTAAAATAGTTTTGGAAACTTACAAAACTTTAATTTAAGGGGTTTTTGATTATGATAGGCAAAACTACAACTCAACTTTTAAAAGAACTTGAAAATTTCAACACATTTGAAGAATACGAAAACGCAAACAGGGATTCAATGATAAGCAAAAATCTCTCGGAATACCTTACCGACCTTTTGAACGAAAGGAATCTTACAAAAGCGGATGTCATTCGTAAAGCCGAACTCAGCGACGGCTATGCTTATCAGATTTTTTCAGGCTTGAAAACTGCCCCGAAAAGGGATAAACTAATTTGCCTTTCAATAGGAATGGGTCTGTCGGTAAATGAAACCAATAGCGTCCTTAAAATTGCAGGGCTCTCTCCTCTCTATCCAAAAATCAAGCGTGACAGCATTATAATCATCAATATGAATAATAACAAAAGCGTTGTAGAAATCAACGAGGCTCTCTATAACGAGGGCGAAGATACTTTGAATTAACAATGGAGGTACATTCAAAATTGTCTATATAGGATGTGAAAACAAAATATGGCGGGATATTCAGATTTCTTCAAATTCGACAATGGCTGTGTTGGGCTATGCTGTGCTTTCGTCATTCAGCACCTGTGCTTATCACCTTTTCATGATGACATACAAAGGCACAGATTACGAGTTGGACGACGAAGAATTTCAGACAAAACCAAAGCTTATGTCAGAAACGAAACTCGGCAAATTAAAACTTGAAATTGGCGATAAAATTCATATGATTTATGATTTTGGCGAGGAACAGAAGTTTGAAATAACTCTGCTGTCTGATGAAGAAATGCCAAAAGGCAGCGGACGATCCTATCCAAAGGTTTCCGACGGAGCAGGCAGAGGAATCATTGATGATATGTCGGCAGATGAGTTGCTCAAACTTATCAAGAAAATTGACAAAACCGGCAAGAGCGATTTCACCTACGCTCATAGAGGAGAAGATCTCCCATGGGATTACCACGACTATCAAATCGACATTGACAATGCCCTACTCAAAGGCGAAATAGCAAGAATCAAATACGCCTACGAAAATCCTGAAGATTATTAAAAGGCAATACACACAGCTCTTTTCAATTTTTTGTAAAGAAATAAGGCAATTGTTTAAAAAAGGGTACACTTTCCTTTGTCCATAAAGCCAAATAAGATTGTTTTTAGCATGTGGTATTGTTCACAAATTTATTATACCGCAAAAGGCACATAACCGTTATCGCTTTAGGTTATGTGCCTTCTTATTTATTTAACATTTATCTTGTGATATTGTCATTATACAACACCACTGTCATTATTTGTATGCACAATTTTAAGAAATTTTATAAGTACAGTTAACATTTACAAAAATAACGGCTGTGCAAAAATAAGCACAGCCGTCTTTGTTTATCTCATATGATATTTAAAATTCAGTAATCCCCTTAACAACGAATTTCTGAATAAGTGTCGCATCAACAACGGTAATTGCACCGTCTTTGTTTACATCTGCTACATTTAATGTTTCGTCATCAAGTGTTGTCTGACCAACAATATATTTTTGAAGAATGGTAGAGTCAACAATAGTAATTTCACCATCACCATTAACATCACCAAGTAAAGTTTCTTTGTTTGGTTCAAAATTAAAAGTAACATTGAATCCTTCATCAGATGAATCAAATGCACCAATTTGAAGTACATATGTTTCTCTTGCATTTACATTATAGCTGATACGGAAATTTCTATCTTCCTCATTATCATCATTGTATGCAAGTTCCGTCATATCAGAATCATATAATCCTCCACAAGTATCTCTTGAACCAGTCGAATAAAATGTGAGAGAACCACTCTGACTCGGTGTGAATTTAAAATATTTGCGTACACCAGTATCTTCAATTATCACATTTTGGGTCTCATTACCGCTAATACTCGGTAAATTTTCAAGACTAATTGCACCACAGATTTTACATACACCATCAATATATTCATGGTTACCAGTTGGTTCAATATAATCATCCGTATAACTGTAACCGCAATTTTTGCAAGTATAATCGGTATAACCCCTCTCACCGCAGGTCGGTGGATATACAGTCATTTCTAAATCATGTTTGCCCGTTGCAGGAATTATATCACCCTTTTTCAAAAAAGCCTCACAATTATTGCAAATCAGGTCACCTGCGTAACCTTCTTCTCCGCATGTGGGAGACTTTTCATTTTCAAATCTTGTTGATGAATGTAAACATTCGTCATAATACGGAACAATATTAGAAAGAGAAAATCCGAACCATTTAGAATCTACATACGAAACCAGTCGAATTTTAACAGTGTCGCCAAGTACTGTAATTTTTTTGCCTGCAAGCTCTGTTCCGCTGTATTTACCTATTTCTTCGCCATTTTTATCGTAAAGATATATGTAATCACAATTTGCTTCTGTTTCTGTAGAATCCGAAAAAACAACTGCAATTCTTGTAGCATTCTTCTTATAAATTGTCCAAGATTCATCAGAATCACCATTATATGGATGTGCTGATTCAACACAATCCTCCTCAGACTTGCCACATCTTTCACAAATACCGCTTACAACATTATGACCCAAAGGATCTGTATAATTTATTTTAACTCCATCGCTGCATTCAGAACAAGAATATAAATCATAACCTTTATCAACACAAGTCGGTGCTTTTTTTTCAACTAATTTAACATCATAATGTATTACAGATTCGACCAAACTAGTATTGCCATCAGTAAAATTAATCGAATCCCACTGACTTTTACTACCTTTAAATAAAACATTTGATAAGTTATAGTCACCGTCAAAAGCTAAGTTACCAATTTCTTTAACGCTTTGAGGTATAATTATAGTGGTGAGATTTTCACAATAAGCAAATGTATAGTCTTTAATAAATTTAATACCATCCGGAATTTCCACTTTTTCTAGGTTTGAACAACCTAAAAATGCTTCTACGCCTATATTCACAACACTATTTGGTATGCTAATATTTTTAAGATTAAAACAACTTCTAAATGCACTGTCGCCAATACTTATAACACTGTTAGGAATAACCACATTTGTAATTGTGTCACAATTCTCAAAAGCATAATCACAAATTTTAGTAATACCTTTTGGAATAGTAATATCTGTAGCTAATTCTCCATCAATGTAAATTTTTCTGGCATAAAATATGGGATTGGAAAATTCATCTTCAAATTTAATCTTGCACCAATCTTCAATATTGGTTGCATATACTTCATCAAGATTAGTACAATCAGAAAAAGCATCCTCGCCAATACTTCTGATACTGCTTGGGAAAGATATGCTTTTAAGACTTGAATAACCATAAAAGGCATACTTTCCTATACTTTTTACACCATCAGGAATAGTAACATCCGTTACCAATTTGTTGTCAACATATAAGTCTGCACCTCTTCTTAACGGATTTGCATCAGGATAAGAAAAATCAATTTTACACCAATCTTCAATACTGCTCACATAAACCTTTTTTAAACCATCACACTCCAAAAAAGCATCTTCACCAATGCTCTGAATAGTACTTGGAATTGTGATGCTTGCCAAGTCGGAGCGCCCTGAAAATGCATACATACTAATAGCTGTAACAACAAAACCATCAATAGAGTTTGGAATTACAACATCACTGTCAGAGCCACGATACCCTTGAATAACAGCCTCAGTGCGGTTATTTTCTTCATTGAAATAAGTATAATAAGTAAAATCATTATACTCTTTTTCTTCACTGTCAGATTGTGTGTCATCAGCCGACTGTACTGCTGCACTTGTTGTGGTTTCGTTGGTATCAGCTGTTCCGGCTGCATTAACAGCAAGAGGCATAGCTGTAAACATACCTGATACCATCAACACAGACAACATTGCTGATATAACCTTGTTTGATTTTCTCAAGGATATTCCTCCTAAAATAAATTTATGCAATTATCCGTACTGTGTTAAGTTAAACATTTGTTTACACCTTACTATATAAAAATCAAAAGCCTAATACATAAAACATATATAGATAAATTACAATTTAATACTACCATATTTTACAGCATTATGCAACACTTGATTAAAGTTTTTCATTTAATTTTGCAGAGAAATAACAAAAAATATATCTGATACATCAAAAATTAACTCCCTTGCTAATACTGAAGATTTTTATATAGTTAATTACCTGTCAAACAGCTTAAATCCCATAATAACTACACCAAGCACTACGAGGACGATACCTGTGGCACGGTTTAGGGTTTTGGGATTGGCTTTATTGGCAAAGACGGCGGCAATTCTCGCCCATATAAGGGTGAACACTATGCAGAGAATGAACACGAACCAATCGGGTGTGCCACCAATCATAAAGTGCGAAGCTGCGCCTGTCAGGGCGGTGAATGTCATAATGAATACGCTTGTGCCAACAGCGGTTTTCAATTCATAATTCAGCACGGTCGTCAAAATCAAAAGCATCATCATTCCTCCGCCCGCACCTATAAATCCGCAGATAAAGCCGATTAACATTCCGCAGATTACAGACTGGATTGCCCTCTTTTTTGCCGATACACCGAGCATAGCTTCTTTAGTTGTCATAACGGGACGGATGATAAATTTTATGCCGAGCAAAAATGTCATAAACACGGAAAATCCGCCCATTGTAGCTGATGGAACAATGCTTGCAACATAACTGCCGACAATCGTAAACGCAAGCACACTCGCCATCATAATCAAACCGTTTCTGACATCGAGATTTTTATTTTTATGGTATGTATAAGCCGAAACTGCACTCGCCAGAACATCGGACGAAAGTGCGATTCCGACTGCCATATACGGATCCATATTAAGAAAAGTTATGAGCATCGGACTTATTACAGCCGCCGCACTCATTCCTGCAAAACCTGTTCCGAGACCTGCGCCCATTCCTGCAAAAAATGTAACTAAAATTGTAATAAATATATCCATTTAATTTCCTCTATAGAATAATATAACTAAATTAAGATTATTTTAATTTTGCCGTTTCATAAACAAAAGCCGTGAAATCAGCATTATTACCGCAGTTCCGACAAGTATCTGCAACGGGTACAAAAGTACGCTTTCACTCGGAATAATCATACTCAAAATTGTCAATGCTCCGGCAGGCGGAATGTACATTTTTGTGAAGTGAACAATTACAAGCATTATCGCCGTGGCTGTCAGTGCGGCAACTGTCAACGGCAATCCAAGCGTCATATTCAGCACATATCTTGAAACCGCTCCGACAAATGCACAGACTGTTATCACCAAAACCGCCTTTACCGGCTTGTTGCGAGCCTTATTTTTCGCACGGGAAAATTCCGTAAACGCCACAAGCAACGGCGGTGCAATTGCAAATTTAAAGCCCGACCAAATTGCGAAGAATCCCACAACTGCAACACAGATTGTTCTTACGGCTGTGTCAATCACATCGCTCTTTGCATGCAGGTTTACCGACTGAAAATCCTCTTTATCTCTTATTTTAACTTTCAAAAGAAATCTACGGAATAATACAACCGCAACCGTCAGCAAAAATGCGGCAATCGGGTATATAAAGCTCTCGGTCTGCATCATAACGGGCAACACAATTGCCGAAATCATCGGTGCAAATGTTGTTCCCGAAAGCATAAAGAGAATTTGTGCAAATACAAATGCAATCAATATTTCAAGATAAAGCCCGACTTTTATGTATCGGACTGTCAGCACACCCGCAACAGCGCAAATCGCAATTAACGCAATCATTCGGCTGTCATTGACTTTCCAACCTTGCTTTTGTGTAACCATATAGCCAATTGCAAGTGCCGTTATTTCAGGAAAGATTATCTCCCCCTCACCCAATATTTCCGCAACAAAAGTCATTATACCGACAAGTATAAGCGTTAATACATACGGTAATGCGTTTTTAAGTGCTTTTGTAAAATTCAGTTTCCTCATTTTTTATATTTCTGCCCACTTTTCAATTCAAACTAACAGCACTATTGTAGCATAAATCTGTCAGCATTAACAGACAAAATTTATTCACAGGATTTTCGCTTTCTGAGTTGTAAATAGATGTGGCCCAAACAGTTATTCTGATTGATTCAAATCCGATAGCAAAACCGTTTTCTTTTGTTGAAGCATACTTACCGTTTTTATTCTTTATACAGCCGTCAAAGCTGTTTGTCATCAAAATAAAAAATACGGCACAGAGGATTTCCTGCCTACTGTGCCGTATTTGATGCGGTTTTATTACGGATTGTTAATTATTACTTATCTTTAATTTTTGCGGAATGCTTTTTGAGCTTATCAAATGCCGTTACTCCTTTCATAACGCCGCCGCTGATGAACAGCAATGCAATCCACAACATAAGGCTGCCGTTGTTGCCTGTCTGAGGGGACTTTGAATCATCAGGCAGCTTAGCCGTTACGGTATCAGTCTTTTTGATTTCTTTGGTTGGCGCATCTTCATGAGCAGAGATTGTCTTTTCGCAGTAGTCGCAGATATGGTTTTTATCCTTATCTACATGCTCAGAGATTGTCTTTTTACAATAATCGCAGATATGATTTTTATCCGTGTCTTCGTGTTCAGAGATTGTCTTTTCGCAGTAGTCACAGATATGGTTTTTGTCCTTATCTTCATGCTCAGAGATTGTCTTTTTGCAATAATCGCAGATATGGTCTTTATCCGTGTCTTCGTGTTCAGAGATTATCTTTTCGCAGTAGTCACAGACATGGTTTTTGTCCTTATCTTCATGCTCAGAGATTGTCTTTTTGCAATAATCGCAGATATGGTCTTTATCCGTGTCTTCGTGTTCAGAGATTATCTTCTCGCAGTAGTCGCAGATATGGTCTTTATCTGTGTCTTCGTGTTCAGAGATTATCTTTTCGCAGTAGTCACAGATATGGTTTTTGTCCTTATCTTCATGCTCAGAGATTGTCTTTTCACAGTAGTCACAGATATGGTTTTTATCTGCGTCTTCGTGTTCAGAGATTATCTTTTCGCAGTAGTCACAGATATGGTTTTTATCCGTATCATTATGCAAACATACATATCCGCACTCTCGGCACACACCGTCTTTCCACTCGTGCGCTTCACTTGCCACAATCACAGCGCCACAGCAGTTCCATTTTTGTTCGTGATTAAAAGCGGTTCTTGTCGTCCACTCCTGTACACCGCCCTCGTGGTTTGTTCCGTCAGGTTCTCCGTAGGCTTTACCGCAGACATCACATACCGCCTTTTTGGTACAGGTGGCATTGCCGCCTGAGCAATTTTCGGTTTCAAACGCATCGCATCCGTCCACGGTACATTTTCGGGTATGCTTACCGTCATTGTCAGATACCCATTCGCCAAAGGTATGACCGTTGTTGACTGTTACGGTCATCTCTGCATTATTGCCCGCTTTGTCGGTGACAACTATCTTCTGCTCGCCGTTTGTCGGAGGGAGAACAAAACCTCCGTCTGCATCAAGCGTAACCGCCGTGCCGTTTACGGTAACGGTATCAACATACTTCTCATCAACAGTAACGGTTTGTGCCTCACAATAGGTCTTGCCGTTCTCAATACCGCTGATTACAGGCTGAATATTATCAAGCGTTAGTCGGTCGGAACGAAGGTATGTTATGTTAATATTTTCATCAACAAGCATTACATAAATAATATATTCTCCGTTGGGGTCTATGCGGAACGGTTCTTCATATGCACGGAATACAAGAGAGTTCAGTTCAGCCTCGGAGAGCTCCTTATCTGTTACCAAATAGGATACAAACACAACTCCGCTGTTATCAACGGCATTTATAGTTACCTCCTGTGTATCCTTGAAGAATATGCCAAAGGTAAGCTCGTTTAAGAATTGATTCCATTTATTTGTGCCTATTATAATTTCGCCCGTCGGCTTTTCGGTATCTCTCCACCGTGCCGTGATTGTAATGTTTTCAGCAGGCATGGTTTCGGGAATTTCCTTATCCCAACCCCTAAAGGTATAACCTTTTCTTGTCGGGTTATCAGGGGCGGTAATTTCTGTACCGTAGTCCTGTGTAATGGGTGCAATCTCACTTCCGCCGTTGGTATCAAAGGTTATTGTGTACGGATTGATTTCCCATTGTGCTTTAACCGTTATATTCTCCGCAGGCATGGTTTTGGGGATTTCCTTATCCCAACCCTTAAAGGTATAACCTTTTCTTGTGGGTTTGTCAGGGGCGGTAATTTCCGTACCGTAGTCCTGTGTAATTGGTGCAATCTCACTTCCGCCGTTGGTATCAAAGGTTATTGTGTATTTATTCGTATTCCACACGGGATAGAGCGTCAGCGCCTCGTTTTTGGTATAAACGTCTTCAAAGCCATACACCTTTTCGCCGCCGTCAACGGTTGACCAGCCTACTTGCGTGTAGCCCGCGCGGGTGAACAAAGCGCCGCGCAGGGTAAGAATATTGTTGTGGGGTTTCATATCCGTCACTGCACTGCCGGTGCCGTATGTGCCGGGGAGGTAAATCACCTCATAGTCTCCAGTGATCGAAAGCATGGAAACATCGGCAGGTACGGTATCGCCGGGTTTATAGCAGTTCCCATTTTCATCCGTCCAATACAGCTGCGCGTCTTCCGAAATGCCGTCCGGGCGGGGCAGTCCCTCGGCAGAGGGTGCAGTAAAGCTCTCGCCGTTTTTCACAATGATTTGAATATCCTCGGAGCTGCCGCCGAGCGTTCCACCGCCAAGGTCAAGGGTAACGACCTTCAGCCCGTCAGAACCCAGTGTGTCAGGGTTCAGGACTTCAAGGACAGGGCGGAAACCGACGCTCGGGTCGGAGTACGTAGCATCGCAGTTGATCCAGAAGCGGGGCGAAGCGCACCCGCGAACCGCACGGCGCGACGCGTTGCGAGAAACAGTATCCTGTCCCCACAAATACAAATACATATCATTCCAGTTTTGGATATATCCGCTGTTCTTATTCAGCATCGTGTCCCATTCGTTGCTTTGGGGTACGCCGCGTTCGGAATTGCCCAAACCTATAAAGTTACTTCCCACAGACGGTGCGCGCAGGGTATAGTCCACGCCGCCGCTGGCATAATCTTTGCCGAAAATCAGACTTTTCGTATTTAAGTCATCCCAGCTTACCGTATGCGTTACGACATAGTCCGCAATGAATAGGCTGTGGGGATATTTATTCTTCTGAGCATACTCCTCGGTGGTTGCCATTTCCGATGTGAGCTTATAAGCGTTGACCGTGCCTGCATAGGTAAAAGGCACATAATGAAGTGTGCTGTCAGGCAAATTGCTGTTTACCGTTCCCGAAATATTCATTGCCGACAGGTCAAAATAGTATCTGCCGCCGGGGGTAAGGGAAAACTGTTCTGATAAAGCAAACTGCGCCGTGAGCTTGGTAACGTCCGCCGGAACACTGGCACCGGGCGCGTAGAGCTTACCGTTGCTTCCGAGCCACATGAAGTAGCTGCCTGTATTTCCGTCTGGGCGGGTAATGCCGTCGGACGCAGGCGCGGCAAAGCTCTCGCTGCTTTTCACAACGATTTGAATATCCTCGGAGCTGCCGCCGAGCGTTCCGCCGCCAAGGTCAAGGGTAACGACCTTCAGTCCGTCAGAGCTCAGTGTGTCAGGGTTCAGGATTTCAAGCACGGGGCGGAAACTGACGAGCGGGAGGAAGTCCGTAGCATCGTCGTCGTTCCAGCGTCGGCCCGAATCGTACCCGCGAATCGCACGGAGCGACGAGTTGTATCTTGTTGTGTCCTGCCCCCACGAAAATATGCCATTCCAGTTTTTGATGTAGCCGCTGTCCTTGTCCAGTATCCTGTCCCATTCGTTGCTTTGGGGCGTACCGCGTTCTGAATCACCCGAGCCTCTGTTATCACTTCCCACGGACGGCGCACGCAGCGTATAGTCCACGCCGTCGCTGGCATAATTTTTGCCGAAAATCAGACCTGCGGTATTCAGGTCATCCCAGCTTACCGTATGCGTTACGGCATAGTCCGCCACAAACAGGCTGTGAGCGTATTTATTCTTCTGAGCATACTCCTCGGTGGTTGCCATTTCCGATGTGAGCTTATAAGCGTTGACCGTGCCTGCATAGGTAAAAGGCACATAATGAAGTGTGCTGTC
>OBKV01000670.1_pt1 | contig 25840 bp, 32 predicted proteins | sample 1517301 | NCBI WGS metagenome assembly OBKV01 (sample SAMN04571685, study PRJEB22368) | human gut metagenome | biome: human gut; material: stool | host: Homo sapiens | place: Luxembourg | collected 2012-06-29 | reverse complement strand
GTTATTACTAGCTTTAAGGCACTTTTTTATCTTAAAAAAATGTCAAACTCAGGTTGATTGCAACTTTTTTATGCAAAAAAGGTTGAAGTTCTTTTACACACCCCAACCTAAATTATACAGTCGAAAAGTCCCTTATATTGTTATATAATACTTAAGGAGGAAATTATATATGCAAATTTTATTAGTTGAAGATAATGTAATGGTAGCTAAAGGACTAATTTATTCTTTAAGTCAACAAGGATATGATGTTATACATAAAATTAATGTGCAAGATTCAAGTGTATATTTAAAAGAAAATAAAGTTGATTTAGTTATACTAGATATAGCATTGCCAGACGGAAATGGTTTTGATTTATATAGAAGTTATATTAAAGAAATGAATATACCAACTATATTTTTAACTGCAAAAGATGATGAAGATGATATTGTTAAAGGATTAGAAATGGGAGCAGAAGATTATATTACTAAACCATTTTCTGTTAGAGAGTTAATAGCAAGAATTAATAAAATAGTAATAAAGAAAAAACAGAATTCTATATTAAAAATAAAAGATATTGAGTTTGATATAGATAAAATGGTAGTATATAAAGAGGGTAAAGAAATTCAATTAACAAGTCTTGAATTAAAAATTTTGCATTTATTATTTTTGAATCTAAATAAAGCAGTTACAAGAAATTATATTATAGATAAAATATGGGAATGGACAGGTAATGATGTAAATGATAATACAGTAACTGTATATTTAAAAAGAATTAGAGAAAAGTTAGGTAGTGATATTATAGTCACTATTAAAGGAATAGGGTATAGAATAGATGAAAAATAAAATAGTGTTAAAAAAGACAATTATATATAGTATTATTGCAATAATTATTTTTAATATTTCTTTTTTTATATTAGATTTTTATCAGTATAAGAAGTATACTAATAATTTTAATTTAAAAATTACAGCAATTTTATCTAAGGTAAATGAAAAATATCCAAATGTTAATAAAGATGAACTTATTGAAATATTAAATAGTGATAAATCAAATGAAATTTCTTTAAAAGAGTATGGTATAGACATAGATGAAGATTCTTTAATATTAGAAAACGATAGGTATTTTTTTAATTTTTCATTATTAAGTATATTTACTATAACTATAATGTTTGTTGTTTTAATATCTATATTTTTAAAATATAACCATTCTAAAGATAAAAAGTTAAAAGAAATAACTAAATATATTGAAGAAATTAATAATAAAAATTATAAACTAGATATAGAAGATAACACGGAAGATGAACTTTCGATTTTAAAAAATGAAATATATAAAACTACGATTATGTTAAAGGAAGTTGCAGAAAACTCAATGAAAGATAAGACTTGCTTAAAAGATTCTTTATCAGATATATCACATCAATTAAAAACACCATTAACTTCTATTATAATTATGTTAGACAATATATTAGATAATCCGAATATGGATGATGCTACAAAAAATGAGTTTATAAAAGATATAAAAAGAGAAATAGTTAATATTAATTTTTTAGTTGAGTCATTACTTAAAATTTCAAAACTAGATGCAAGTAGTGTAACTTTTATAAATAAATATGAATATATAGAAGATATAATAAATGAGAGTATAAAAAACGTTTCTACTTTATGTGATTTGAAAAATATAGATATTAAAACTGATATAGATAAAAATATAAAATTATTTTGTGATTTTAAATGGCAAGTAGAAGCAATAACAAATATACTTAAAAATTGTGTTGAACATTCAAGTAGTAATTCTAAAATTATAATTAAAGCAAGTAAAAATAAAACATATGCTAAAATAGAAATGATAGATAATGGGGTAGGAATATATAAAGAAGACTTGCCACATATATTTGAAAGATTTTATAAAGGTAAAAATTCGTCAAGTGAAAGTGTAGGAATAGGTTTAGCATTATCAAAATCTATTATTGAAAAAAATAATGGTTATATTGATGTGGAATCAGAAGTTGGAAAAGGGACTAAATTTTTAATTAAATATTTTAATTATTAACTTTTTAATAAAGGAGTGATTAAATGATATATACTACATATTATAATTCCCCAATTGGTAAATTACTTCTAGCCTCTAAAGAGAATAAATTAATTGGACTTTGGACTGAAGGTCAGAAATATTATTCATCAGGAATAGAAGAGGAATTTACTAAAAATGATGATGAAAAAATATTAATAGAAACTAAAAAGTGGTTAAATAGATACTTTAATGGAGAAAAGCCATGTCCTAATGAATTAGACTTAGCACCTATTGGTAGTAAGTTTAGAAAGAATGTATGGGATATCCTTTGTAAAATTCCTTATGGAAAAGTTATTACATATAATGATATTGCAAAAGAAATAGCAAAGAAAATGAAAATTAATAAGATGTCTGCACAAGCAGTTGGAGGTGCAGTAGGTCATAATCCAATATCAATTATTATACCATGTCATAGGGTAATTGGAACAAATGGAAGTTTAACAGGTTATGCAGGCGGATTAGATAAAAAAGAATATTTACTTAAGCTTGAAAATGCTATTTAGATATAAAAAATAAAAGGTGATATTATGAAAAAAGTATTAAAATTTATTTTAGTTTTTATAGGCGCTTTAATAGTATTAATACTACTAGATACAACACAAGCTATAGTTTTTAATAATAGCCCAATATTTAAAATTAGAGAAGATTATAATGGAGGCTTAATATACTATATTGACAAAGGAATTCTTGTAAAAGCATATAAATATACAGATGGAAAAAAGGATGTCGTTTTTAGATGGGAAAAATATTCACCTTATGAAGAAAGTAAATCAAAAGACCAATCATATTTTTATGGAAAAGTTATAGAATCTAATATACAATATATTATTGTAGAGCCAAACGAAGGAGAGGATATAAGAAAATCATCAGATAAGATATCTATATCTCTTGAAGATAATAATGAGATTATATATCCAGTAGGAACAAATTTAAAAATTACATATACAGGAGAAATAATGGAAAGTTATCCAGCACAAATAAAAGTAATTAATATTGAAATTACAGATGATATATAAAGGTATAATATAAAATGAGTTTATATAAAAAATATTTGTTAATAGGAGTGATTTAGTTTGAATAAGAAATTAAAAATAATATTAGAAAAATGTCCACAAAACCATAAATGTCCAGCTATAAAAATTTGTCCAGTAGGTGCGTTATCTCAAAATGATTTTGAGGCACCAACTATAGATTATGATAAGTGTATAAGCTGTGGTAAATGTTCGAATTTTTGCCCTAAGAAAGCATTAGTTTTAGAGTAAAGAAAAAATATATTTTAAATGGATAGTTCATATATAGAATTTTTTATATTTAGTATATTAAAAACTTCGAATTATATGTTATAATTATTATGGGTGATTATTTTGAAAATAATAGATTATTCCAGTAAATATAATGAAGATATTAAAGATTTACTTGTTGAATTACAAGAATATATTACAAAGATGGACAGAGAAAAATATAACATTTTGACTGATGAATATAGAGAGAAATATTTTGAAAAAACTCTTGATGAAGTAAATAGGTGTAAAGGAAAAATGTTTTTAGCAATAGAAGACGAAAATGTAATTGGGTTAATTGTTGGAGTTATAAATAATGAAAACGAGAATACTTATGATTTTATTGCTCCAAAACGAGGTCGTATTACAGAATTAATTGTATCAAAGAAAAGTCGCTTAAAAGGCGTTGGTAAACACTTATTAGGTGCAATGGAAAATTATTTTAAAGAAGTCGGATGTGAAGGCGTTTTAATAGATGTGTTTGCATATAATGAAAACGCTCAAAAATTTTACTATAAAAATGGTTATTTTAATAGAAATATAGAAGTTATGAAAAAAATATGAAGATTAGTTTAAAAGTAATGTTAGACATTAACAATCTTGTTTTAACATTTGTATTTAAGAGTAAAAGATAAATGAACTAATCTATAAACTTTCTACAGACCGCATTTTGCTTAAAAAATTTGATTCATCAACTGATAAAATTAGTATAACATATTCATAAAAATTTTAAATTAAAAACATTAAAAATATTGATAAAAATAAAAAAATGTCATATAATATAAGTAAGGAAAGTAAGGAAAACGAAGGGAAGTGATTTTATGGAATTAGCAAAAGTAACTACAAAAGGACAAGTAACTATTCCAAAATCAATTAGAGAATTGTTAGGTTTGAAAGAAGGAAGTAAAATTCTTTTTATTCAAAAAGGTAATGACATAGTTATTCAAAATTCTGCAATGCTTGCATTAGAAAAAATACAAGATGCTTTTGATGGCGAAGCAGAAAGACTGGGGTTAAAAACAGAAGAAGATGTTGTAAAAATGATAAAAGAATTTAGAAAAAATAGAAAGAAGGATTAGTTTGAAAGTAATGTTAGACACTAACATTCTTGTTTCAGCATTTGTATTTAAGAGCAAAAAGATGAATGAACTAATCTATAAACTTTCTGTAGAACACGAAATAGTTATTTGCTCCTATACAATTGAAGAACTAAAAGAATTAGTAGATACAAAGTTTAAAGTAACACAAAAGGATTTAGATGAATTTTTAAAAGATTTTCCATTTATTTTAGTTTATTCTCCAACTACAGTAGAAAATAAATTATTTAAAATAAGGGATAAGAATGATTATATTATTTTGCATACAGCTATTAAAGGAAAAGGTGTATATAAAAATGACGAAAAAATATCCGTAAATGACTATACTTTAGATGATATTAAAACTGTATGTCATTGTGATATGTTGTCAAAGATAAAATACAATGTTTGCAAGGCATTTGAATAATTAAAAAATAAAAAAGTAATATTTTTAATAATTACTCTATGGGGCTCAATATATGTAAGATTAGTTTTTTCTAATTTTCTAATACTACCAGTTATAAAAATGGGAGTAACTTATGAAAGTTCATATATAAATTCAATTCGCTGTTTTAGAAATTTCTCAAATTGTAGTTCTTGCTTAATTATCTTCATTTTACACCATCTTTTCATTATAATTTTAGGATGATTGATTTTTGTATCAATTCTGTCATATTAGTTCGAACAGAAACGTCGTTGTAGCAAATCACATACAAGTTACGAACTTTGTTCTCCTTCTAGAAATATTATATATGAATTGGTATTAAATTTCAATAATTTTGAACGAATTTAAACAAAATAAATATATGTTATTTAATAATATAAGGGTAAATAAAAAATAATTTTAATTTTTTTGAACGAATTTGAACGAATTGTTGATAATACAATGATTAAATGATATACTAATATTGGGTGATAATTATGAAAAAAGAAAGTGATAAATTAGAATTTAAAAGAGAAATAAATGATTCATTGATAAAAGAAGTTATTGCTTTTTGCAATTCTTCTGGTGGAACTATAATTATTGGATATAATGATGATGGAACTATTTGTGGACTTAATAATGCTAGGCAAGATTTAGATAAAATAAGTAATAAGTTACATGATAGCATTGAACCCGATGTTAGTTTTTTAGTTTCTCCGAGAATCGAAAATGAAAATGGTAAAGATATTATTATTGTAGAAGTATTGCAGGGAACTAGTAAACCATATTATATAAAATCAAAAGGAATGACTCCTGAAGGTGTTTATGTAAGAGTAGGAGCAACATCACAACCATCTACTAGAGAATCTATAAGAGATATGATTATAGATTCATCAGGAGTAACATTTGAAAAAAATTTAAGTATAAATCAAGATTTAACATTTTTATATACAGAACGCGTATTTAAAGAAAAAGAAATTGCATTTGGTAATAGAGAAAAGAAAATACTAGGTATCATAAACGATAATAACCAATATACAAATTTAGGACTATTATTATCTGATCAGTGTCCATATACTATAAAAATGGCTGTTTATACCGATAATACAAAAAAAGAATTTATAGATAAAAAAGAAACAAACATTGGAAGTGTTTTACAACAACTTGAAGAAGCGGAAAGCTATTTAAAATTAAATAATAAAGTAAGTGGAAAAATTCAAGGAATGGAACGCGTAGATAATTATGATTATCCAGAGGAAAGTATAAGAGAAGTTTTACTTAATACAATTGCCCATAGAAATTATGAAATTCCAGGAAGTACCTTAATTCATATATTTACTAACAGAATTGAGTTTTTAAGTCTTGGTGGACTTGTTAAAGGTTTAACAATTGAAGATATAAAATTAGGAAGTTCTTCTTCCAGAAATCCTAAATTAGTAAGTATTTTTCATAGGCTAGGTTTAGTAGAAGCTTATGGTAGTGGTATTCCTAGAATGCTAGAATCATATAAAAATTCTATAAATGTTCCTAATATCTATGTTGCACCAAACAGCTTTTTAGTAGAAATGCCTAAGATTTCACTTAAGAAAGAATATAATATTATTATTGAATATTTAAGAAACCACGAATGTGCAACAAGAGAACAATTAGAAAAGTTGTTAGGAACTAAAAAAGTAACTACCGTAACTATCTTAAATGAAATGCTTGAAAGGAATTTGATCATTAAAGAAGGAAAATCAAGAAATATTATATACAAGTCTAATTAAAGATTATCAGAGATAGAATAGGATATTAAATAAAAGATACTAAATTATAATAATGTTTTAGTATCTTTTATAAAATTATAAAAAATCCCCAAATGTGAGTACAAATAAAATGGAGCGGATAGAGGGAATCGAACCCTCGCTATCAGGTCGGAAGCATGACATTCTACCACTAAATTATATCCGCATCTGTATTTAATTTTATCATCATAATAGAGATTTTTCAAGTAATGTAGAATAAATTTTTATGTAAAAAAATAAAACTTACGAACTTCTTTAGTCCGTAAGTTATTTTTAATGGAGCGAATCACATACAAGTTACGAACTATGTTCTCTTTCTAAGAATATTATATAAGAATCTCTATTATTTTTCAATGGTATTATTCATTTTTGTTAGAAAATTTTTTTGATAAAGCATTTATTTGTTCAGGAGTTATTTTTCCAGAAAGAATATCTTTAAATATTCCTTCAACAACTCCAGACATTGCACCATTCATAACTTCTTGACTTTTTTCATTAATAACCATTTTGCTTTTTAGTTCTGTCATTTCTTTTTCATGTATATATTCTTTATCTTTTGCTTCCATTTCTAATCTATGTTTCTCTTTTAGATCTTCAATATTAATTTTATGTTGTTGCATAAGTTTTTCTATTTCATGTTTATTATTAGTTTTAACTATTTCTAATTCTTGAGATAGTTTTTTCTTAGCTTGTACATACGTAATTATGCTAGCAATTATTGAAACAGCATAAGGTGCTAACCCTTTTAAAATATTCCAAATATTCATTTTTTTCCTCCATTCTTAACTAAAATTTAAAGGCAATTTCGCATAAATTCTATGGATGTTTTTAAATCATTATAATCTGCTTCACCATTGTCTTTTCTATGATGAATTTGATTTCTTACATATGTATGTAAGCTTACTTCATTTGAATGTCCTCTCCAAGGATATTTTTTCGCTTCTCCTTTTGAAATTATAAAAAAATTATTGTCAAAATCTTTATAAGTATCTGAGCTTCCATTAAGACCTTTTAGTTCTTCATATAATTCATTATGATATTCTTCAGTAGCCAATCCAAAGGCAATATAATTTATCTCATTTGATGATAAATATGATAATTTTAAGTCACTTATGGAAGAAATGGTCTTATTTTTATTCACCACTATACTTTTTATATTTTCATTGTTCATAATTTGTTTAACTAAAATTGGTGAATGGGTAGTTAATATAACTTGAAAATCTTTTGATATTTCTAAAAGAAAATCAACAAATTTTTTTTGGATTTCTGGATGTAAATGCAATTCAGGTTCATCTATTAATATTATTAAATTTTTTTCATTTTGCTTTGCTAAATAATATGAATATATTAAAGAAAACATCATTTCAAATCCAGAGCCTATACTAGATAGTGGTATTTGTGAGTTGTTTTTTCCTTTTAACACAAAAGAGGAATTTTTAAATGGTCTATAATTATCAAGAAAATCAAGCCATATTTTATACCCACTAATTTTTTCAAAATCTTGAATTGCTTTTTCTAGAAATGTATTTTCTATTTTGTCTTTTTTTATCTTATTATTTAAATCAATATTTAAATCTTCTATATTCTTAGTGCTTTTTAAATATTGAAAATTGAAGTCATTCATTAATCTATCAAATCGTGTATTATTAAAAGTACCAGATTTTGTCTGAAATAATCTATTTTTATCTAAATATAGTATATCAGTTTCATTAAATCTTTTCCCGGAAAATGGATTATTAACACTTATCCTTAAATCTGGGCTTCCTTTTTTGGGTTTATTTTCATCCTTACTGATATATAATTGATCATATACAAAAGGGGATACTAAATAATTTTTTTGAGATCTACTCCTTATTTTTGCAGTAAAGTTAAAACCTAGAGCTACAAAGTCTAATTTGGCATTGTACCTTTTACACTAAATTCTTCGTTTGAATAAAAGCAAATATTAACTGCCTTATTTAGGTCATTAAAGTCATAAATATTAAAGGCTTCTCCTTTATAATCTAACATAGATATTGCAATTGCATCCAATATGGTGGTCTTGCCACACCCATTCTCACCAACAATAAGATTTAGACCAGTCCCAATAGTAACTTTATCTGGAACATTAAAATTATCAATATTAAACTTATTTTCAAATAATTTGTAATTTTCAATAGTCAAATTCCTCAAAAACATATTGGTATTACCTCCATTAAAATATCTCTTTCAACAATATCCAATTATCATTTTCCATATCTTCTGTATATTCCGTATTGCATAAATATAATGAATCGTTTTTATCATAATCTCTAACAAATCCCCAATTTACATTATATTTTTTTGCATATTCTTTTAATGCTTCAAACTTATTTTCTACTTTAATATCAATATTTTTAGATTCACCTTCAGCGTTTTCTCCACCTTTTGTTTCAATAATCCAAATTTTATTATCTTTATCACAAACTATGAAATCAGGGTAGAAGTGCCACTTATGATTTACTGCATCTACATAAACTATTGAAAAATAGTCACTAGATTTTTCTCCATTTTTATAAAACCACTTAATATTTTCGTTATTTTCACAAAAATATTCAAACATTCTTTCAGACTTTGATTTTATTGTGCTATTAGGATAATTTAAATATGTTGATTTTTCATAAATAGTAGTATCTCTCATTTTAGGATCATATTTGATGTAATCCATTTCTGGAAAATGCCAATCAATCTCCTTTAATTCTTCAAATTTCATTTTTATTTGTCTTGCTTTTTGAGATACTGCTTCTTGAAAATCATGTTTTAATATATCTTCATTATTTATCACAAAAGAATAAAACTCAGTTAAAGTTAAATCCATAAATTTTTTAGTGAATAATTTTTGTTTCCAAAACATTCTTTCTAGCATTAATCTAGTTCTATCATAACGCATACCAATTTTAGATGATATTTCATTTATAGAATGTCTTAATTCAAAACCATTTTTATTTGTAGTTACAATAGATTGCACTTTAATTCTGTTGGCATTTTCTAATTCATTGCTATTAATCCTAACAATCTTGTCTTGAACTATGTAATTATCAATAGTATCTTTAAAAACATATCCATTAGCTTCTAAAATAGTTTTATTATCTTTCTTTTTAGAAGTTAGTTTATATTTATCTATATAAAATTTATGTAATATATTGAAAGTTTCTCTTTCATCAAAACCATCAAAATTATTATCAAAAGTTAATTTCTTTAAAGTAAAGTTTTTATATTCATTTTTTAAAAATATAACTTTTGTATCATAAGTATTACTACCTAATTCTTGTTTAACAGATTGTTCATACTTTTCATCAAAAGTATATAAATAACAATTATCAAGTAAAACATTATCATAGTGATGTCCTTGTGGCATTCTTCTAATTCTACCAATAGTTTGAGTTTCAAAATCCTCATTCATATTATCACGAAGTTTTACAAGTATTTTAGCACGAGGACAATCCCAACCATTAGATATTGCTTGTTTCATAATAAGTATTGCTTGATGTGATTCATTATCTTCAATATTATTTATATTTTCTTTTCTGTCAGCAAGCCATATTGCAAGATTTTGTTTTATATAATCATATCCTTTTTCTTCTAGAATTTTTTCTATCATTTTTATTAAATCATCGGATTTACTTGGTACTTGAATAATTATTAGAGGATTTACCTGAACACCTAATTTTAAATATTCATTTTTAATTGCTTTTCTTTTTTCTATTGCAAGGTCAAGCAAATATTCATGTTCGTTAGAAAGAGTGGTATCATTTGATACATTTTCATTAATATAAAGTGCTCTTGTAATCAAACCAGAATTTATAACTTCTAATTCATCGATAGCAATAAATTCTGCTTCTTTATTAGTCTTAGTAGTAGCACTAACTCTTATAATATAATTAGGATTCATATATTCAATAATACTTTCAGCTTTAACAGTTTTATTTAAATGTTCTTCATCAACAATTACAATAAATTTGTATCCTGAATTATGTGCTTCATGTATTCTTTCATATAGATTTTTTCTTTCGGCATCTTTTAAAGCATTATTTCCTTTTTTAGTAATCGTTTCCCAATTAATAAAAGCGGTAGATTTTTCTTCAAAACCTTGAAGTAATACATCTTGAATATTTTGTGTTTTATGATGAGGTAAAAACTTTAACATTTTCTTTCTACTTTGTTCTTCTAAATCTCCTTTACCAGGAGTAAGCCAAACAAACAAAACGTTTTTATTTTCTTTAAAATATTCTTCAATATATGAAAGTAATATAATTGTTTTACCAGATCCAGTAGGTGCTTGTACTAATATTTCTTTTTTAGTGCCAATACTTGTAGCATCTAATAATTTATTTACTGTATCAAGTTGAAATTTTTTTAATTTTATTCCTTGCATTTACATTACCTCCATAATTTCATCTTCAAAATAATATTCTGGTATGATATATACTTCAATATTATTATTTTTAAATATAGATTCTTGCATTGACGTTAAAAGTATATCTGATGATATATATACTTTTTCGCAGACATCTAATTCACTTTGATTTTTGCTAAATTTATCTAATTCATCTTCATCTAAATAAACTCTAATTATATTATCATCTATTTCAATACCATTTTCTAATTGTATAAGATTTTTGATATTAACTAATAAATTATTATGCAGATTTTCATTTTCTGTATTTATTCTAGGAATATAAGTACATTTATAATATTTTAAGTTTGCATTAATACCTTTTTTAGTAGAATATCCATTAATTGTATTTAGTATTCTTTTGTACGTTACTTTATCGCAGATTTCATTTTCATTATTAGTACAAAGAATAAAATGCCTTTGTCCATCATCTTCTTTATTTAGCTCTAATACAGCTTGTGCTGTGGTACCACTACCAGCAAAAAAATCTAATACTGTTGAATTTTCACTTGTTCCTAACTCCAAACATTTCTTTATTAAAGCAATAGGTTTAGGAAATTCAAAATATTTAGACAAACCATGTTCTCCTAATTCTACTGTCCCTTTTTCTGTTATCATTTCTATTTCATCCCATATTGTTTTTGCTTTATACGTGTTTTTTCTATATTTTTCATAAATATTATAATTTCCATCTTTTTTACTTTTTGCAACCAAATTGCTGTTTTGCGTATTGAAGTCAATATTTTTAATTGATAATTTTTGACTCCATCTCCAACAACTTTCTTCTTTTTTTGAGTTTAACGGAATCACTTCCACATCATAACCATTACCTTTAGTTAAAGATACCGGAGAAAAGCCATCTTTATCAACAATATTACTGTTTACATAAAACGAATAAAATAAATTTGGTCGATTAAATTTTCCAAATTTAGGGTTACGGTTTCTTAATTCTCTTATATTATACTTTCCTAAATTATCTGTTAAATTTAAATCATTATCATCATCTGTCTTTTTTACTTCATTAAATTCCACATTGACATTTTTTGTATATATCAAAATATATTCGTGAGTTTTAGCAATTTGTTTATATGTTTGGCCTCTCTTATTTGATTGAACTATTATTTGAGCAAAAAAATTTTCTTCTCCAAAAATTTCATTACATATAAATTTTAGATTTGCTTGTTCATTATCATCTATAGATATAAATATCTTACCATTTTCACTTAGCAATTCATAAGCAATTTTCAATCTTTTATACATAAAGGATATCCATTTTGAATGTTTAAACGAGTCGGTAGAATCTATTATATTATCATCATATACAAAACTATTACCAGTATTATATGGAGGATCAATATAGATTACATCAATTAATCCTTTATGAGTTTTTTCTAATAGATATAAACTATGAAGGTTATCTCCCTCTAATAAAAAATTAAACTTATCTTTTGGATTAGATACTATTTCTTTATCTTTTACTTCTTCAAAAGTAGGTATCTGAGTTTCTAACTCTTTATCAACTCTTTCTTCGTGTTCTTCCCATATAAGTCCATATTTCTTTTTAGTCAATTCATTTTCTATCATTGATAAATTAGTTAATGTTTCTTCATCAGTAATATTTTTTTTAATTTCGTTAATTGTATTTAACATTTTATTTCTTCTAATTTTTGATAGATTAGTAGTTTCCATTATTACAACTCCTTACGTTAAAACCATTTAATTATCTTAATTTTGATGTGCGTTTTTTTCTGTTAATATTATACTATATATTGCTTATATTTTCCATACTTCGACTAAAATTGCTAAAGAAAAAATCGGATATTTCTATCCAATTTTTTAAAAATATTATTCGATGTTTAAATTGAATTTTATATCGTCACATATATCATTCAACCAAGTTAAATAATGATTTAAATCACGTTCTTTAATATAACCATATCTATGTGCATCTCTAGCAATAGTATTAAGTCCATTTCCAATCATTTTGAATTCATCACGATGTTTTTCTAGTATACTCATATCAGCTTTGATAGGAGTATATTCTTTAATCAATTTTCTAATATAATCTGACTTACTTAAATTCAACTTTTTACATTTTTCTTCTAAAATTTTATTTTCTTCTTCAGATAAATATAATGTTTTTTCAATCTTTCTTTTTCTCATCTTTTCCACCTCCTTTCTTATGTAAGGGGATTGGGGATTTCCCCATATACGAATTTGTGCGAGTGTACAAATTCAGTGCTGGCTAGACAAAAAATTATATCTAGTACATACACCTTTTAAATAAATATTAATTCTTTTAAGATTATTTCTTCAGCCATATTTTTGTAATTGTTCATAAGTTTTGACCATTCTATATGATTAATTTCTTTATTTTTTTCAGATAGTTTTTCATCTAAATTTTTGTAATTTTTCATTAATATTTGTAATCTATCTTCACTATTTTTACTGACTGAAATAAGATGATTAGTAAGTTCATTAGTCATTAAAAGTGTAGTGTAAAGAGCTTTTTTATTTTCTTTCAGATAGTGTAATCTTAAATATCCATATTTGTTTATTCCAGTAGTAATTTGATTTTTAATAGTTAAGTTTGGTAATAAATAATCTCCATTTTGTGTATAAAATAATTTCATTTTCATCTCTCCATTTCTTTATTTAATTTGTTACTGTTATATCTTTTTTAGGTATTAATATTAAAATATCTTTTAATTTATTTTCTTCGACATAAGGACAACTAATAATGCCATCAACATATAAATGTTCTCTTGATTTTGATATAAAATATTCTAAAAATTCATTTGAATATTTATTTGATTTCATTTTTTTAATAGATAAAATATCATAATCTACTTCTATATTTTTTAATTTTTCTTTGTTAATTTCTTTATAAAATTTGATACCAATATTATTGTTTTCCATAATTTTATTAAGATATTTTATATATTCTTTACTGCTTTTTGTTATTAGTTCATCTGTAAATTTTATATTTTTAATATCAATGTTATAGTTTTTATCTCTTGTTATTTCTATTTGAGATATAAGTCTATGAATTAAATCTCTTTTAGCTTTTCTTGTTAGTAAATCATAAAGAAAAGTAAATCCTATATTTTTAATATTTGTAAAAATTAATTTGTCATTTTCTTCAATACAATCTAATTTTTTAACAAGTTCTATTGTATATTCCTTTGAAGAATTATCTGGATCAAGGGTAGTTTTCTTTTTAGTTAATTTATCAATTTCTTTTTTTATTACTTCGTTTTTGTGATTAATTGTTTCTACATCCAAAGTAGAACTTAAATATAAATCAACTAATCTTTTTTCTTGCATTTTTAATTTTTCAATAGCTTTTTCTATTTCTTTTACATCATTACTTTTAGTAGAATTACAAGTAATAATTTCATTATCCATGGAAAGTATAAATATCGTTAATTCTTCTAATATTCTTTTTAATTTTGTTTCTATTTTTTTGGTATTATAATGATATCCATAACCTTTACAATTAATGTTTTTACATCTTAAATGGTAATATACTTTTTGTTTTCCATTAGGATATTTAAATGATTCTGATGAACTCATAATCTCTCCACATAAAGGGCATTTAACTAATCCTGAAAATAAATGAATGTGCTCACCGTAATTAGAATGTTTATTTTTAACTAATACATTTCTAGTTGCATTCCAAGTATTTATATCAATAATTGGTTCACAATAATTTTCAACTCTTAAAACATCTTGAGGTTTTCTTTTATATTTTCCATATTCAAATATTCCAATATAAATTGAATTAGTAAGTATTTTATAAACTCTATCTGACAACCATTTTCCTTGTTTTAAGTAAGCATTATTGTCGTGCATAATAGTTGCTATATTTCTTGTAGAATGTCCTTGTTTGCATAGTTCAAATATTTCTTTTACTACTTGTGATTCAATAGGTTCTATTTCTAAATGGCCAGTATTTTTATTTCTAACATAGCCATAAGGTGCTTTACTAGGATGTATTTTTTCTAAAGCCATTTCTTCCATAGCTCTTTTTGTTCTTGCTCCAATTTCTTTTCTTTCTCGTTGACCAAATACTAAGTTCATTCCAAATATCATTTCACCATTAGCAGTAGATACATCATAAGGCTCTAATATTAATTCAATTTTAACATCGTGTTCTTCACAATAATTTAAAAGCCAAAATCCATCATAATTATTTCTTGTAAGTCTATCTACTTTAATAGCAATTAATTTATCAATCTTTTTAGATTTTATATCAGTAAGTAATCTTTGCATTTCTGGTCTCATAAAATCTTTGCCTGAATGACCTGCATCGTTATAAACATCAACGATACTATAATCATTCTTTTCACAATACTCTTTAATCATTCTAAGTTGTGAATCAATAGAATAACCATTATCTCTTTGATCATCTGTACTAACTCTTACATAAACACCACATCTCATAAATTCCTCCTTTCTTTATTTTTGAGAAGGATTAATATTCCTCTCACTTGTTTCCTCACTTAAGTTTAAAACGGCAACCTAGATTTTAAAAAAAATTAATCTTCTCATATGTTTCCTAACTAAAACTCAAAAAAGCAGACAGAATTTCAAAAAAAATTAATCCTCTCATATGTTTCCTAACTAAAAGGCACTTTTACGAAGTGTATTTTCTAAAAAAATTTAATATTTGTATTTTTTTATAATATTTTCTATTTCTTTTAAGTTATATTTTGATTTATGTTCTTTAATGTAAAATGGTTTATTACTAATTTCATTTACTTTGTATTCAAGTATAGTAAGAGTAATAGGATGGATAATTAGATATTCAGTTGGTTCAATAATTTGTAAATTAGTATGTAGAAGAACTTTAATTTTTCCTTTTTTAGTTTTGTAAGTGTAGTTTTTAATAAGTTCTATTATTTTGGGATTAGGTTTAAGGTCTTCTATAACTTTAAATTCAAGCATAAAAAAATGTCCTCCTTTCTAGAAAGAGAACATTAAAGTTTTATATAAAATAAAAACTTACGAACTATTATAGTCCGTAAGTTGTATTCAAATGGAGCGGGTGATGGGAATCGGACCCACACAGCCAGCTTGGAAGGCTGGAATTCTACCATTGAACTACACCCGCAAATCAACTATGAATATATTATATTATTTTTTTTATCTTTTGTCAATATATTTTTTAATTTTTTATTAAATTTATAATTATAATATAATACAATATATATTATTTTTAATATAAATATTCACAAATTATTGTATATTAATTATAAAATCTAAATATTTATATTATTTACATACAGATTTAGTTTATTAGTAAAATAAAAGCCTTAATTTTGAAGTGAACCCAAATTATTAGAAAAAAGTTTAATAGTTTGGGTTCATACTTGTTAAAATATTCAAAAAAGTAAGTTAAAAATAGTAAAATATTATAGTAAGTAATTATAGAATTATCATTTTATATGGTATACATAGTTTTCTTTTCTTGGTGCAGCTTTTTTCTTTTCTTCATTACGGTAACCTAAAGCACAATGAGCAATACCTTCATAATTTCCTTTAATTCCTAAATCTTTTAATATAGCTTTTCCAAAATCAGAATTAAATTCTTCTTTAGCACGATGAATCTAGATACTACCTAGACCTAAACTTTCGGCAGCATTCATTAAATTTCCCATGACTAGGCTTCCATCATAAATATAAGTACCAACTTCTGAATTTGCAAGGACGATTAGTATTACAGGAGCACCATAGAATGGATCGAATCCCTCTTCGAATCCACCTATTTTTCTATTTTCTTCTGCTATTTTATCACGCAATATTTTATTTGTAACAGCTATTATAATTGGGGATTGTTTTCCCATGCCACTTGGTGCGAAAGTTCCTGCTCTAATGACACTATTTAATTCTTCATCTGTAATCATATCAGGTTTAAAATTTCTGCAACTTCTTCTACTTTCTAGCACATTTAAAGTTTCATTCATATAAAATTACTCCTTATATATAAACTATAAAATTAGTATTTGATAGTTTATTAAATTATACCAGTAAATTAATAAATAATCTATAATTTACAATAGTTAAGCTCATTATTAGTATAAATTTATTTTAAATATTAGCAATTGCTTTTTGTCAAAAAATGGTGTAAAATGTATTTGGTGATAAGATGAAAAATAAAAAATTATCAAAAGATATTGAAAAAATAGATAATACTTTAAAAGACACAACAAGAAAAGCTAAAAAAAATATGGAAAAAACAGTTAGTGAATATAAAAAGTTTGCATTAAAGGGTAATGTTATAGACTTAGCAATTGGTGTTGTAATAGGTGGAGCTTTTACAAACATAATAAATTCAATTGTTAATACAGTTATAACACCTTTTATTAGTCTACTTACAAATAAAGTTGACTTATCAACATTATTTGTTTCGCTTACAGGAGGAACATATGCTACAGCTGCAGCTGCTAAAGAGGCTGGTGAAATAACATTTGAATATGGCTTATTATTAAACGCTATTCTTAATTTTGTTATAGTCTCAGTTGTATTGTTTATCGTAGTTAAAAATATAGAGAAGATAAAAAAGAAAACAAGTAAACATGAAGAAACTATAATTAAAGAGACAACAAAAACTTGTCCATATTGTTTGAGTACAATTCCAATAAATGCAGTTAAATGTGCATATTGTACTAGTGACTTAGTAGAAGTTAAAATAGAAGGAGAAGATGTTATTGAATAATATTGAAATTAAAGTAGATTGTTTTAATTTAAAATATACTTTAGAATGTGGACAATGTTTTAGGTGGGAAAAAGTAGAAGATGAACCTAATACCTTTATAGGAGTTATACATGATAGAGTTTTAAAAGTAAAACAAGATGGAGATACTTTATATATAAGTAGCAATAAAGAAGAAAATTTAGAAGATGTAGTAAGAAAATATTTCGATCTTGATAAGGATTATAGAAGTATTGAAAAAATAATATCTAAATTTGATAAAAATGTGGAAAAAGCTGTAAAAAATACTAGTGGAATAAGACATTTAAAACAAGATTTCTTTGAAACATTATTATCGTTTATAATATCATCAAATAATAATATACCAAGAATATCCAAATCTATTAAAACAATATCTTCTAAATATGGAACAAAGGTAATGTTTGAAGGAAAAGAGTATTATTTATTTCCAACTAAAGAACAACTAAAAGATGTAACATCACAAGAATATAGAGACTGCGGAGTAGGATTTAGAGATAGATATTTAAAAAGTACAGTAGAAGATATGTTAAATAATAAAATTGATATTAACAATATAGACAATTTAAGCACAGAAGAATTAAGAAAAGAGTTACTTACATTAAAAGGTGTTGGACCAAAAGTTGCTGATTGCATAATGTTATTTTCATGTAATAAAGATGATGTTTTCCCAATCGATGTCTGGGTAGAAAGAGTAATGTCTATACTTTATTTTAGAGAATATAAAGGGAAAATGACTAAAAAAGATATTATTGAATATGCCGATAAAAATTTTGGAAAATATTCAGGAATTGTACAACAACATTTATTTTATAATATAAGAGAAGGAAAAATAAAATTAAGTTAATTATACTTGTAAAAAAATTGATTATAATATATAATAAATTTATGGAGGTTTTTTATATGGAAGATAAAAAGAAAAATAATAAAGGGATTTATGGAGTAATAATAGTTTTAGTAATTATAGCTATAATTGCTGCAGTATATTTCTTGTTTATTAGAAATGGAAATGTTAATTTAGACTTAAACTCAATATCTACTTCTATTACTTCAAATGGAGGATTTAATGATATGGCAACAATGGATATAACAAAAGATGTTGCAGTATCAGTTTTTAATATTCCAGAATCAGATATTGAAGAAGTCTATGGTAAAATGCCAATGATGAATGTTCAAGCAAGTTTATTTGCTGTTATAAAAGCTGCAGATGGTAAAGCTGATGAAGTAAAACAAAAATTAGAAGAGTATGGAAATAGCTATCAAGCACAGTGGGAAAAATACTTACCAGAGCAATTAGAATTAGTAAAAAACAGAATAATTGCTACAACTGGTGATTATGTGTATATAATTATAGCTGAAAATGCTACAGAATTAGAAAAATTGATAAAATAGTATTTACGCTCTCATCAATTAAAATTTGGTGAGAGCATATTTTTTGAGGTGCAAAATGGTTTTTAGTAGTGTAGTATTTTTATATATTTTTCTTCCAATAATGTTACTTGTATATTTTATAGTACCAAAAAAATTTAAAAATGCGGTTATGATTATAGCAAGTTTAATATTTTTTGCATGGGGAGAAATACGTTACATATTTATAATGTTGATACTTGCAGTTATGGATTACTTTTGTGGCAAAAAAATAGACAAGTATTTTGATAATAAAAAGAAAAAGAGGTTATATTTAGGGATTGATGTAGGAGTAAACCTATTAATACTATTTTTCTTTAAATATGCTGACTTTATAATTTCTAATATAAATTTAATAACTGGTTTTAATATACCGTTACTAAATATACCTTTACCTATAGGAGTATCTTTTAATACATTTCAATCTTTATCATATATAATAGATGTTTATAGAGGAACTGTAAAATGTGAAAAAAGTTTTTATAATTATTTAACATATACAACTTTATTCCCTCAAATAATAGCAGGTCCTATAGTTAGATATGAAACTGTTGATGAAGAATTAGTTGATAAGAAGATAAGTATGAATAATTTTACTAAGGGGATGAAAAGATTCATACTAGGTCTTGGTAAAAAAGTACTTATAGCAAATAATGTAGGAAAACTTTGGAGTATAATTGAAAGTGGTAGTTATATAACTTTATCTCCAGCTTTAGCATGGCTTGGACTTGTTGCTTTTGCTTTACAAATATATTTTGATTTTAGCGGATATTCTGATATGGCAATTGGTCTTGCAAATATATTTGGAATGAATTTTGATGAAAACTTTAATTATCCATACATATCAAAGAGTATAACAGAATTTTGGCGTAGATGGCATATTACATTAAGTTCTTGGTTTAAAGATTATATATATATTCCACTTGGAGGAAATAGAAAAGGGCTTGCAAAACAAATTAGGAATATACTTATTGTTTGGTTTTTAACAGGTGCTTGGCATGGTGCTTCCTGGAACTTTATATTATGGGGACTTTATTTTGGAGTTATATTAATACTAGAAAAAATGTTCTTGTTAAAGTTCTTAGAAAAAATACCAGCAATATTTAGGCATATATATACGATATTTTTAGTTCTTATTAGTTGGCTTATATTTGCTTTTGAAGATTTAGGAAAAATAGGAGAATATTTTAAAGCTTTATTTAACTTTAATTATTCATATAGTTATAACTCAGAAGGAATATACTATTTAAAAAATTATGCAATCATAATTATAATTGGAATAATACTATCCACTCCAATTATAACTAAGTTGTTAAAGAAAATGGAAACAAAGAATAAATTATTACCTAGTTTAATTACTTCATTTATATATATTGCAATATTTATATTTTCAACATCATATTTAGTAAGTGATTCATTTAACCCATTTTTATATTTTAGATTTTAAAGGAGGAATAGTAAAATGAACAATAAAATATTTTTCTTTAGTTTTATGGCTATTTGGGTTTTACTTATAATTTTAAATTTTATTATTCCAAATAAAGAATTTTCTGAGCAAGAAAATAGACCTTTAGCAAAACTTCCATATTTTACATTTGAAAAATTAGTTGATGGTAAATATGTAAGCCAGATGGATGATTATATTAATGATCATTTTATATTTAGAAATGAGTTTATAAAGACAAAATCTTTTTTGGAAAAATCAATTGGAAAAGATGAAAATAATGATGTTTATATTGGAAAAAATGGGTATTTATTTGAAAAAAAGATATTATCTAAAGCTGATTATGATAATATTGATAATGTTATAAATAGTGTAAATAATTTTGTAGATAAAATAAATAGTAAAGTTTATTTTATGCTAGTGCCAAATTCTATAAGTATATATAGTGATAAATTACCTAAAAATGCAGTTACTTATGATCAAAATGAAATAATAGATTATTTTTATCAGATGTTAGATGATAAAATTGTTAAAATAGATACAAGAGAAAGTTTATATAAAAATAAATCAAGATATATTTATTTTAAAACAGATCATCATATGACAAGTTTAGGTGCTTTAATTACATATAATGAGTTTAGAAAAAGTATGGGGAAAGATAATTTATTAGAAAAAGATTATACTATAAAAACGGTAACTAATGAATTCTTAGGTACACTAGATTCTAAAGCACAAGTAGTAAATCAAGAAAAGGATAGAATAGATATATATGAAAATATTTATAATACAAATTTAGACTCGGTATATTATGATGGTAAAATATCTAATAGCCTATATAATGAAGAATATTTAAGTAAGAAAGATAAATATTCATATTTTTTAAATTCGAATAATGCTAAAGTTATAATAAATACTAAGAATAAAAATGGAAAGAAGTTATTAGTTATAAAAGATTCTTATGCACATATAATGGCACAGTTTATGTGTAATGATTATGAACAAATCATTTTGTTAGATCCTAGATATTATAAAGCGTCAATTTCTGATTATATAAAAAATAATGATTTTTCTGAAATCTTATTTATATACAATGTATCAAATATTATAACAGATATTAGTATAAGAGGATTAAGATAAAATAAGGTTTAAAATTAAGTAATATAAAACTTATGGTAATAAAAGTTTTTAAAACAGCTTAAAATAACTTGACTTTTGAATTTGTTTATGGTAAAATAAACTAGCATACATGATTGGATTAACGTGGAGGTGTAGTTTAAATGAGAGAAAATATAACATTAGCTTGTACAGAATGTAAACAAAGAAACTATGAAACAAGTAAAAATAAAAGAAACAATCCTGATAGAATAGAAGTTGAAAAATTCTGCAAATTCTGTGGAAAACATACAACACACAAAGAAACAAAATAGTTAGGAGTTGACTTGATATGGCAAATGGTTTTATTAAAGGTGTAAAAGCTGAATTAAAAAAAGTAGTATGGCCTACTAAAAAGCAACTTATTAATAATACAGTTTTAGTTATAGCTTTAATTTTGGTTTTCTCAGTAATTGTACTAGGAGCTGACATGATATTAGAATTCTGTGATGAAAAATTGTGGAATGTAATAAGAAATACTATTGGCTAAAACTATTGTGTTTAATGTGAGGAGTTGATTAATAGTGGCAAGTGACAATATTTCAGAAGAAAACGTTGCTGATTTATCACATTGGTATGTAGTTTATACTTATTCTGGCTATGAGAATAAAGTAAAAGCGACTTTAGAAAAAATAGTAGAAAATAGAGGAATACAAGATAAAATACAAGAAATAATAATTCCTATGGAAGAAGAGATCGAGATTAAAGATGGAAAGCAAAAAACATCAATAAAAAAAGTATTCCCAGGTTATGTACTAGTAAAAATGATAATGAACGATGAGACTTGGTATGTTGTTAAAAATATAAAAGGTGTATTTAATTTCGTAGGTGTGGGTGATAAACCAATGCCACTTACTGAAAAAGAAATGCAAAGCTTAGGAATAGATAGCTTAGTTAATGTTGATTTTGAAGTTGGAGATAATGTTAGAATCACAACTGAACCTTTTTACAACTATCCAGCAGTTATTGAAGAAATATTTAAAGATAAGAAAAGGGTTAAAGTTAAAGTATCAATGTTTGGTAGAGAAACTACAGTTGATTTAGAGTTTAACCAAATACAAAAAATTTAGTATGCAATATATTATATATATGATATTATAATCCTATATTCAAGGGGGTGAAAAAGATGGCAGAGAAAAAAGTAACTCATGTTGTAAAATTACAAATACAAGCTGGTAAAGCTAATCCAGCTCCACCAGTAGGACCTGCACTTGGACCAACTGGTATAAATATAATGCAATTTTGTAAAGAATTCAACGAGAAGACAGCCAAAGATGCTGGTATGATATTCCCAGTTGTTTTAACAGTATATGCTGATAAAACATTTGAATTCATATTAAAAACTCCACCAGCTGCAGTATTATTAAAACAAGCAGCTAAGATAGAGAAAGCATCAGGTAAGCCACATAAAGAAAAAGTTGGAAAAGTAACAACTGCACAAGTTGAAGAAATTGCAAAAATTAAAATGCAAGATCTAAACGCATCATCTTTAGAATCTGCGGTATCTATTATAAAAGGTACAGCTAGATCAATGGGGATCACCGTTATAGATTAATTGTGGGAGAATATTATAAATATTCGTTATGACCAAAAGGAGGGAAAAAGAAAATGAGCAAAAGAATGAAAGAAGCAGCTAAATTAATAGAACCAGGAAAACTTTATGATGCAAAAGAAGCTATTGAAATTGCATTAAAAATGCCTAAAGCTAAATTTGATGAAACTTTAGAAATGCATATAAAATTAGGAGTTGATTCAAAACAAGCTGATCAACAAGTTAGAGGTGTTATGGTTTTACCTAATGGAACTGGTAAATCTAAAAAAGTTTTAGTTTTAGCTAAAGGTGAAAAAGCAACTCAAGCAAAAGAAGCAGGAGCTGATTTTGTTGGTGATGATGACATGATTGAAAAAATCCAAAAAGAAAATTGGTTTGAATATGATGTTATCGTTGCAACACCTGATATGATGGCATCTTTAGGAAAAGTAGCTAGAATTTTAGGACCAAAAGGTCTTATGCCAAATCCTAAATCTGGAACAGTTACTATGGATGTTGTTAAAGCTGTAAATGAAATTAAAGCTGGTAAAATTGAATATAGATTAGATAAAACTAATATTATTCATTGCCCAATTGGTAAAGTATCATTTGGTGCTGAAAAATTAAAAGAAAACTATGATGCATTACTTGAAACAATAATAAAAGCAAAACCAGCTGCAGCTAAAGGAACATATTTAAGATCTATTGCTATATCAACAACAATGGGTGCTGGTATAAAAATAAACCCTAGACAGTAGGTGGATAAAATCCATAATTCCTACCGAGGTTAAATTATTGAACGGAATATAATTCTTGTTTGACATTTACCTTGGTAGTGTCAGGCAAGAATTTCGTATTATAAGGGGGTGTACTATAAAGTGCCAAGTCAAAAAATATTAGAAAAAAAGAAAGATAAAGTACAAGTTTTAGCTGAAAAATTTAAGAAAGCTAAAATGATAGTTTTAACTGAATATAGAGGAATTAGTGTTGAAGATGATACTAAATTACGTGCTACAATAAGAAATAATGGTGATGAATATTCAGTAGTTAAAAATTCAATTATAGCACATGCTGCAAAAGAAGCAGGAATCGAAGGATTAGATAATCTTGAGGGTCCTACAGCTGTTGTAATTGGATATGAAGATTATGTAACACCTGCAAAAGCTGTTAATGATTATGCTAAGGATAATGAATTCTATACAATCAAAGCTGGTGTTATGGATGGAAAAATGATAGAAGTTTCTGAAGTTAAGAAACTTGCAAATCTACCATCAAAAGATACATTATATGCAATGCTTGCATCTGCATTACTTGGAAATATACGTAACTTCGCTGTTGTTATTGATCAATTAAGACAAAAACAAGAAGAAAATGCGTAATTATTTATAATAATATTTAAGAAGATTTTAAGGAGGAAATTAAAATGGAAAAAATCGAAAAAATAGTTGAAGAAGTTGAAAAATTATCTGTAATCGAACTTGCTGATTTAGTAAAAGCAATTGAAGAAAAATTTGGAGTAAGCGCTGCTGCTGCTGTTGTAGCTGCAGGACCAGCTGCTGGTGGAGCTGCTGCTGCAGAAGAACAAACTGAATTTACAGTTGTATTAAAAGATGCTGGAGCTACAAAAATAGCTGTTATAAAAGCTGTTAGAGAAGCTACAGGTTTAGGATTAAAAGAAGCTAAAGATTTAGTTGATGCTGCACCAAGCACAATTAAAGAAAATATGCCAAAAGAAGATGCAGATAAATTAGTTGAAGCTTTAAAAGCTGCTGGAGCAACTGTTGAAGTTAAATAATTTAATTTGTTATTTAAAAGGATGAGAGGATATCTCGTCCTTTTTTATGTTCTTTTTTTAAAATTTTATTTATCGTTGTATTGCTTGACAGACTTTCAGATTTTAATAGAATGTTAAAACATATAATGTAATTTAAATTTATAATAAATAAAAAAGTAAGAAGTAGAAATTATAATTCTTTAAAAAGCTTGATTTTTTATGTAAAGCGTGATATAATTATATATAGTATTTATACTTATCCACAATTTTAATCGGACAATTGACCAAGGAGGAAACATCATGAATAAGCTTGCAAAATTAATCGCAAATGGTGACATTACTGTCGAGGAACTGGCTTCTGCAACGGAACTCATTGAGCGTGCTAGATTTGTAACAGAGGGAATCGAAGCTTGCAAGAAAAATCTTCTGTTTGGAATAGGGGTTAAAAGGATCAACTGTTACAATTTTACAGATTCTTTCGGTGAATACCATGCTTGGGGAGACTGTACTAGCGATGGGATTTTTACTTGCTATTGTAACTGGGGTGGTGATCATGAAATTGGTAGATGCAATTTGATGGACTTCGCTGAAGTTTTTATGGCTTTCGAAAACAAAGATTTTGCATCTAGTCTGCGTAATTTTTTATGTGAGCAGATTGATAAAGCAAGGTGAGTCAAAAAAAGGATGAGGTAACAACTGTTATCTCATCTTTTTTTTTTGGTTATGAAAACCCTAGGTTTTACCTAGGGTTCAAAGAAAGCAGTAGCGTT
>OBKV01000661.1_pt1 | contig 26162 bp, 21 predicted proteins | sample 1517301 | NCBI WGS metagenome assembly OBKV01 (sample SAMN04571685, study PRJEB22368) | human gut metagenome | biome: human gut; material: stool | host: Homo sapiens | place: Luxembourg | collected 2012-06-29 | reverse complement strand
AAGAAAAGGGTGGCCTAGAGATAGGTGGAAACTTAAATACAACATCTTTAAAAAACTCTCAAGATAAACTTGAGGGAGTAATAAAATTTATTTTATTACTTTTGTTCTTTCTCCAATAGAAATAGCACCTTCCTTAAGGTGCTTAATATATATGTAAAACTATATTTTAAATATTGTTTTAAGTATCATTTTCATAAATTTTCCTGGTTGATATACAACTATTTTCATATTTTATACCTCCTTTAGCAAAAAAGCCATGATATTCCAAGTATTATTATAGCTATGGCGACTATTGCTATCCATCCCCAAATGGGCAAAACTATACTAAGTCCAACTCCAAGGCCAAGTGCTAAACAAAATAATCCTATAGTCTTCCTAAATCCTCCTGTGAACATATTCTTTCCCCCTTTGACAAATGAATACAAATATTGTAAAATATTTATTATATATTATGAAATATGTAATTAGATGGTGATTAAAATGGAAAAAGTAAAACAAGCTAGTAAAAAATATATAAAAAAGAATTCAAAGCAAGCTGAAGAAATGTTAAATATACTAAAAAATGAATATCCAGATGCAATATGTGGATTAGAATTTAGATCACCTATTGAACTTGTATGTGCACTTATATTAGCCGCACAATGTACAGATGCAAGGGTTAATCAAATAATCCCTATTCTTTTTGCTAAATTTCCTGATGTATATGCGTTATCAAAAGCTGATATTAAACAAATCCAAGAGATTGTAAAGCCATGTGGATTCTATGTTAATAAATCAAATGCAATCTTAAATACAGCAAATATAATCGTAAATAAATTTAATGGTGTCGTACCTGATACAATGGAAGAACTTACTACTCTATCTGGTATTGGTAGAAAATCTGCAAATATAATATTACAAGAATGTTTTGGAAAAGTTGAAGGGATTGCTGTTGATACTCATGTAACAAGATTATCCAGAAAAATGGGATTTTCTAATGAAACAACTCAAGAAAAAATAGAAAATGAATTAATGAATAAATTTAATAAAAAATATTGGAGTATATTAAATCATGTTATGGTTTTACACGGTAGAAAATATTGTATTGCAAGACGTCCACAATGTGATATTTGTCCTATTAACAAATTATGTCCTAAAAATGATTAAAAAGCATTTCTAAAAATAGAAATGCTTTTTTAATTTAAACTTTAGGTATTGTAATATAGAATGTAGTACCTACTCCCTTTTGTGTATCAAAAGTTATATCTCCATTAAATTCTCCTTTTATAACTGAATAAGCCAAATATAGTCCTAAACCGGTTCCATAAGTACCTTTAGTAGTAAGTATATTTTTAAATATATATGGTATTATACTCTCATCTAGACCACCTGCATAGTCTGTAATGCTTATCATTGCCATATTATTTGGTGCACTACTTACTTTTAAATCGATTTTTCCACCTTTTGTATTTCCATAAGCTTGTGCAGCATTTACAACTAAATTAGTTAATACTTGTCCAAGTTTAGTTGGGTCACCTTGTACTTCTAAATCTTCTTGTATATCAACAACTATATCAGAATTATTCTTTTTAACTTCATGATAAGTAATTATTTTGATATCGTTTACTACCTCTCCTATCTTAAATTTCACATTAGTAGTTCCACCTAAATTTCTTATCTGGTTTCTCATACTATTTACTATATTAATTATCTTAGTAGCACAATTATCCATTCTTTGTAATATCTCTTTTTCTTCCTCTGTTCTTTGACCTTCCATAGTGTTTAACATTAAAATTCCTGTTTTTATTGCAGAAATAGGAGTGTTAATATCATGTGCTACTCCACCTGCAAGTTCACCAATAGACACTAGTTGCCCTTGCTTTACGATTATTTCTTGCTTTTCTTTAAGTTCTTTCATATCAAGTTTATGTTGTGTTATATCTTTAAATAATAACAAAGTACCAACATAATCTTTTCCTCTTTTTTCTTTTATTGGATGAATATCTAATTGAAAATATCTATCCAAATTATTATATGCTATATGATACTCTCCACTTATAATCTGACCTGTTTTTCTACATTTTTCAATACTCTCTTGCATATTTTCTAGTTGCATTATATTTTTTTCTTTAAGCACATCAAAAAGATTTTCATTATCATCAAAATTAAAAATATTTTCAAAAATCTTTTTAAAAGTATTATTACTATCAACTATAGTACCATCATCAGAAATTACTATATACGCATCTGACATTGTGTTAATAACTGTTCTAAATGCTATTGGCGTAATATTTAATGCTTTATACTTAAATATTGCTAGTGCAAAACAAATAGATGTTACTAAGAATAATATTGGTGTAACATAAATTGTAGAATGTATAATATTTAGTAATCCTAACACATTACCTACTAATGGTACTAATATTCCAAGTAAAATTAGCATAAATTGTTTTGAAAAGAATCCAGATCTTTTTATCGTTGCTATACTTAAAATAACCATGTCGGCTATCATTATTAAATATCCATATGCACTTGCAAAATAGAATAATATTCCATACTGCGTTTGGTCAAATTTAGTAGAATATACTACATAAAAAGAATGATGCAAATCATTTGTCCATAACATTAATAAACATATTGTAGATAATATATATAAAAAGTTAACTTTTTTTACATCAGCTTCCGGCTTATAAAATAGTATTGATATCTTTAATAATTCTAGCGGTCCAAAAAAAGTAAAAATGTATGTTACATAGTCAAAATATATCGGTGGTATACTAGAGTTTTCAAATAATATTTGAAGAGCTAAGCTTATTAAAGGTATTGTAAGTAAAACCATAAATCTTATAAAATGCTTTTGTAATTTGCCTTTACTTTTTATATTCTGTAAATACCTTATTACTATAATAAGTATTATTAAAGCAATCATCAAGCATATAAATGTAGCATTAATCAAAATATCTCCCCCTAAAATTTTAAAAACTTAATCTTTTTTAAATAATTGAAATATTTAATTAAATATTCCTGATCAACTTCTGGCCACATAAAGCCAATTTTCTTAAGCAAATTAATAGTAAAATCAGATTTTATTTTTGTATTAGTCTTATAATTTAATCTATTATCTCTTGTCAAATCAATTACAATTCCACTTATATCTTCTGATTTCTTTTCATCTTTCATGTATTTAGTTATAAGGTCTGCAAATTCCTTTTCTGTTATTACTCTTATTTTTATACCTAAATTATACCACAAAATATTTATAAAATCAGAAATTAATATATGATTATGATTAAATAAATGATAAACATTAAATTTTTCATCTATTTCACTAAGCTTTAATACTGCTTTAGCTGCATAGTCAACTGGTGAAAACTCTAAATAAAATTCATAAAGATTTTCTGGTATAGTGTTAATATTTAAAACTGTCTTTATCCTATTTGCAAAAGCATTTTCATCAACATTAATCTGGAATTTACCATCTGAAAATCTACTAGTTAGGTTTCCAACTCTTATTATACAAGCATTTAAACCATTATTTACTTGTTCTAAAACATATCTTTCTGCTAAAAACTTAGTATATGCATATATATTATTTAAATTTTGATTTATATAAAAACTAGTTTCATCATATATTGTGTTTTCTGCAACTTTATTTTGTTCTATATATCCACCTTCTAATATATTACCAGATACACTTAAAGTAGATATAAATACTAATTTTTTATTGTACTTAACACAAAAGTCTGTTATATTTTTAGTTCCATTAACATTTATTTCAAAGAAATGTCCTCTATCACCAAAATGTTTTACTCTGGCAGCTGAATGAATAACTAAATCAATATCATTTGCTACTTCTTCAGCATATTTCTTATTTGACTTATTTGTACAGAACTCATTAAGTTCCTTATCGATTACAATTATTCTTTTACCAATTTGCTTATTATATTTTTTTCCAAAGAAAAATTCTAATCTTTCTCTTAATCTTTCTTCAGAAGTTTTATTATTCTTATTTCTTATTATACAATAAATTTTTCCTTTTGTATACCTTAAAAAGTTTTCTAATATATGAATTCCTAAAAAACCTGTAACACCAGTTAATAAAACATTATTAAAATGCTTTATTTTTATATTTTCAGGTATATTTTCTACTTTATTTATATTTAACAACTTTTGTATATTTGTATAATCATAGTTAGTTACATCGTTTTGAGATATAACACTAGTTTCATTTAATTCTAAAAATTTTGCTAATTCTTGTACAGTTGGATGATCAAAAATATCACCATATGTAACATGTACATCATTTCTGCCAAGTCTTGTAACTAATTCTATTACATTTAAAGAATCTAATCCAATATCAAAGAAATTATCATCAACACTTATACTTTTTATACCTGTTATTTTAACAATTTCTATGTAAATTGTTCTTTCTAAGGCTGTTTTAGGCAATTTAATTTTTCTTCTTAAAGAATTATTTATTTCTGGAAGAGATTTCTTGTCAATCTTTCCAAGAACTGTAAGAGGAAACTTGTCCATTTGTAAAAAGAATTTAGGAATCATATATTTAGGCAAATTAACACTTAAAAACTTTTTCAACTTACCTACTTCAATCTTTTTACTTGCTATAAAATATGCGTATATTTTATCGTTATTTACAGTAACTGCAGAATGTAATATATTAGGATATTTTTTTATAACATTCTCTATTTCTTCAATTTCAATTCTTAAGCCATTTAATTTTATTTGTGAATCTAGTCTTCCTAAATATTGTAAATCACCATTAAATTCAAATTTAGATAAATCACCTGTTTTATATACATCTTGATTATTAAATTTAACAAATTTAGCTTCTGTTGTTTCTTTATTATTATAATATCCTTTTGCTACACCATCGCCACCAACACATAGCTCACCTTCAATAAGTAAAGGTAATAATCTATTTTTATTATCTAAAATATATGATTTTACGTTAGGCAATGATTTTCCTATATTAATATTGTTTATATCCTCTATTTTCTTAGCAGATGACCAAACTGTTATTTCAGTTGGACCATATCCATCATATATATCAGTACTTGAATATTTTTTTAATTCCTCATACAAACTTGATGGAAATACTTCACCACCTAGCATAACTTTTTTTAAGCTTGAAAAGGCCTCTTTATTTTGATATTCTAATAATAATTTCATTCTAGTAGGTGTCATGTTTAATACTTCTATTTTATTATTTAAAAGTAATGTCCCCATTAAGTCAGGAATTTTTTGTTCATCTTCATTTGCTAATATAATTTTTGCTCCTAATGTTAAAGGAATAAAAATTTCTAGTATTGAAATATCAAATGAATATGTTGAAAAACATCCAAAAACTTTACACTCTTCAAGTCCTTCAAAATTTATTGCTGAGTAACGTATATGTAAAAGATTTCCTACACTTATCATTACACCTTTTGGTTTACCAGTTGTTCCAGAAGTATATATTATATATGCTAAATCATCAAGTTTAGTAGTTTTATGTAAATCTTCATTATTATATTTATCTAACTCTAATTTACTTATCTTCTCTATATTAATTCCATTTATGTACTTATCTTCAATATTTGATAATACAACTTTTGAATTACTATCTTCAATCATATATTTTATACGTTCTTCTGGAAAATCAGGATCTATAGGTAAGTACGCAGCTCCAGATTTTAAAGTACCTAAAATAGCTATAATCATCTCAAACGAACGCTTAAATATTAAAGCTACTATATCATTTGATTTTATACCTTTTTCTATTCTTAAGAAATTTGCTATTTTATTTGCTTTATCATTAAGCTCTTTATATGTAATTTCTTTTCCTTCAAAAACAATAGCTATGTTATTTGGAGTTTTCTTAACTTGCTCTTCAAATAATTCAATAACAGTTTTATCTTTAGGATAATCTACTTTTGTATCATTAAATTCATACAGTATTTTATTTTCTTCTTCAGGACTCATTATTCTTATATTTTCTACATTCACATCCAAATCACTTATAGCATTTTTAATAATTGCAATTAATCTAGTATGCAAATATTTAACCTCTTCTTCAGAAAATGCATCAACTAAATAATCATAATTTATATTTAAAACACCAGTATTATCCATATCCATTATATGAATTTGTAACTCATCATTTAAATGTTTTACAAAAGGCCAAGTAGTACTATATTTTTCTTTATTAATTAAATCGGCTCTTGCATTTTGATAAGATAAAACAACATTATACAAATTACCAGTAATATCAGTTTCCTTATGAACATATTCCAAAGTCTTAGAATATGGATATTTTTGATGTCTAAATAATGTAAGAGTATTAAGACTAATTTGTTTTGCTAAATCTAAAAACTTAATATTCTCTTCTATTTTTATTCTAATAGGCATAGTTGAAACAAACATACCTACCATATTTTTTTCTCTAAAATTAGATCTGTTAAGTACAGGTGTACCTAATATTAAATCGTTATTATTTTTTATTCTATAAATATATGTTGAAAGTGCAGCTAAAAACAAAACATATGGTGATATTTTATTATCTTTACAATACATATTTATATCATTATTAAAACTTTCTTCTAATTTTATGCTATATCTATTAGCATTTGTAGTATTATTATTAACAGACTTAATAGAAGTAGTTTCTTTTATTCCACTTAAATATTCTCTCCAAAATTCTTCATCTTTTTTGTATTTATCAGATGCTTCATATTCTTTTTCTGAATTAACGAATTCAAAGTAACTTGGTTTTAATTCATCTGATATTTCTTCATTACTCATTTTTTTCTCAATAAAATCAACTAATTGACTACCAATTTTACTACATGACCATGCATCACATATGATATGATGTATCTTCATCAATATAGCACCTTTGTTGTGCCCATAGTCTAGTATTCTAAAGTCAAATAGGCAATTTTTACCAAAAAAAAGAGGTTGTAAAGCAAAGTCAATTATATACTTCTCAATTTTTTCTTGAGAATACATTGACATGTCTACTACCTCAAACTTTTTATATTTATATTCGGTAACATATTGTTCCAAAGTCTCTTTATTAAAATCAAATTTAATTCTAAGTGCATCATTGTTTTTAATAACGTTATTAACTGCATCTATACATAAAGTAGAGTCAAAGTCCCTATTGATTTCAACAGTTCCAACAATTGAATTAATTGGTAATTCTCCATTAAATTTCTCTACAAGCCAAATATTTTTTTGCGGATATGTTAAACCATAATTTTTATTTCCCATTAATAACACCTTTCTTAATATATAAAAAATTCCATATACTATATATTATACCAGATTTAGGTGTTAAAATCAATACAAATTTTGACAAAAGACTTAAAACTTTTGACTAATTTTGTCGAATATATGATTACTTATTACTAATTAAATTAAGCGTGTTAACTATTGCATTTTTGTTATTAATAATTTCTTTATTCAACTCTTCTATATCTGAAAATGGACCTATAGGATTTGCGTTTAATTTTGAAAGTTCTATTGTAAGTGCTAAAACATTATCTAAACTATCTCTATAAAAATCCATAACCCCATATTTAGTCTCAGGAAAAATTATTTTATATCCAGTTGCCTCTTTATATTTATCCATCCCACATTTATATAATTCTTCTTTTTTACTATCCATGCATTTTTCTGTTGGGAAACCATATATTTCTCCACCAGTAGAATGATATGAAAATATAGCTACTAATTTATCTTCATTTAACTTATTATAATTCATAGAATAAAGCCCTTTTATATAATTATACAGCACATAATTTTCAGGGCAATTGCAAAAAGTTCCTACCCCAGGATATGACATTGGACTAGGTTTAGTTACAGGTATATCATTATATCTTAAAGCAGCAAATTTCTGTTTTCTCCTAAGTTCTACAATCTCTTTAAAACAATTAATAGAATTTGAATTTGGATCTACCCCTACACCATTTGCAGACCATACTGATAGTACAGATTCATTTAAATTACAATTCTTTAAAATATTAAATACACTTCTTGCTAATTTTGAATCTTTAATATTAAAAATACTACTTTTTAATATTACATAAAAATTTTTAGGTACTTTTTTACCAGATAAAACAATTTCATCATCTCTATTATATACTTCTAAATATTTAGAAGATATTCTTTCTATCTCTTCTATATTATTTAAAGAATTAGTAGAAATATTAGCAAGTACATTAGAACTAGAAATTATATATCCCTCAGGATTTAAAATTGGTATTAAATGAAAAGTATAATCTTTTATAATTTTACTTTCTTGTTCTAACTTTAATAAACTAATTAACATCTCTAAAATAAAATAGGTACTTACTAGTTCACAACCATGTGTAGTACCATATAACAAAACATGATTATTTCCTTTCCCAATTTTATAACAATCAATTGAATAATTAAAAGTTGTTTTTCCTATACATCTTTTTTCTAACTTCCTTTTATTAGTACATAATAATGTGTAAAGCATATTCATTATTTTATCATATGACATTATATAATTTCTAAGAAAAATCTTTTCTTCCATTTTACCACCTATTTAATACTATTAAACATACATATGAAAAATTACAGAAAATATTTTTCATCTATTGACAATTTATGCCTAATATGTTATCATATTAAAGGTAATAACATTACTTGCGGGTATGGCGGAATTGGCAGACGCGCCGGACTTAGAATCCGGTGTTTAACGACGTGAAGGTTCAAGTCCTTTTACCCGCACCATAAAATACTGTTTGTTTTAATGCAAACAGTATTTTTTTTACCCACATAAAAAACATACCTGACTTTATATCAGGTATGTAAAATTAATGTTTTACAGGAACTATTTTTCCCATATCTTTAAACCACTGTATTGTATCTACTAAAGTATCTTTTATATCTCTTGGCGAATATCCTAGTTCTTTCTTTGCTTTCTCAATGGAAAAATTACTATTTGTCCCTAGCGTATAAACAGCATAAGATGTAAATAATGGTTTTTGCTTTACTATCTTATAGTATATTTCTGATAAAAAACCTGTAGCGTAAGCAAACCACCTTGCAATTTTAAAGGTTGGTGCCTTTACATGAGTTATATCTTCTATATACTTCATTAATTCTCTTACACTAACTACCCTATTAGCTAAAATATAACATTCTCCAGACTTACCTTTTTCTAATGCTAAAACTATACCATCCGCAACATCTCTTACATCAACAAAATTATATCCACCATTCAAATATGCACCAATTTTTTTATTTGAACAATCTATAACTAACTGTCCCAAGTTTGATGGAATATATTCATATGGACCAATTACACCAGATGGATGAACAACAATAACTTCAAAGTTATCATCTTTGGATTCCAAAACATACTTTGTGGCCTCAGCTTTTGTCTTAGCATACATTCCTTTAACATACTTAGCATCAAAGTCTTTTGTCTCTGCTATTACTCCCTCATGCTCTCTTATTGCATGGACTGAGCTTGTATATATTAATTTTTTTACACCGACTTTTTTACAAGCTTTTACAACGTTCTTAGTTCCCTCAACATTTACATCATATATTAATTTCTTTTTTCCGTTCCCAATTTCTATTATACCTGCCAAATGAAATACTGTATCTATTCCTTTAAAAGCCTTTTCAAGACTATTTATGTCTCTTACATCTCCATACTTAAATTTAATGTTTAAATCTTTTAAATAATCAATATTTTCATTTTTAAAGACAAAAGCAGTTACATCATAGCCCTTTTGTACTAATTTTCTTACAAGTACATTGCCAATATGACCTGTAGCACCAGTTACTAAACATTTCATATTACCACCTCTATAATAATTTTATCACTTATTAAATATATTTTCAATCCATATTTGCTTTTTATTCAAGTTATCTATTTTTTTACAAAATTTTATTTGACAAACTTTTGTTTGTTTGATATAATTTATTTATTAAGAAAAGAGGTTATATAAATGGATTTAACAATTATTTTACTTATTGTGGCTATTATTTTAATTTTAATCTTACTAATGGTTACATTATCATCTAGAAAAAATAATAATTCAAAAGAATTTATACATGAATTTAATCAAGTTCGTCAGGAACTTTCCACTATGTTTATGCAAACACGTGAAGAAATTTCTAAAAATGTTTCTAACCAAATTACTGAAAGTAGTAAAATACAACAACTACAACTTTCTAATATAACTAATATAAACGAAACCAAACTTGAAAATACAAGAAAAAATATGGAAGATAAACTTGAAGCTATTAGAAAGACTGTAGAAGATAAATTAATATCAATACAAAAAGATAATACTGAAAAATTAGAACAAATGAGAGTCACTGTTGATGAAAAGTTACATAGTACTCTTGAAAAAAGACTTGGTGAATCATTTAAAATCGTTAATGACAGACTTGAATCAGTATATAAAGGTCTTGGTGAAATGCAAAACTTAGCACAAGGAGTTGGTGATTTAAAGAAAGTGTTTACTAATGTTAAATCAAGGGGATTTTGGGGAGAAATACAACTTAGTAATATACTTGACCAATTTTTAACTAATGAACAATATGCATGTAATGTAAAAACTAAGCCAAATTCTAATGATTTAGTAGAGTTTGCAATAAAATTACCTGGAAAAAATGATAATGAATTTGTATGGTTACCAGTAGACTCGAAATTTCCTATTGAAGATTATTCTAGATTAGTTGATGCTGAAGAAATGGCTGATAATACTCTTGTTTTAGAATACAAGAAAAAATTAGAAAATTCAGTTAAATCTTTTGCAAAAGATATTCATGATAAATACATAGATCCACCACATACAACAGATTTTGCCATAATGTTTTTACCAACAGAAAGTCTTTACTGTGAAGTTTTAAAAAATACTGGACTTTGCGAGACTATATCTCAAAAATATAGAATTGTTGTCTCTGGTCCAACTACTTTTGTTGCTTTATTAAATAGCCTTCAAATGGGATTTAAAACGTTGGCTATAGAAAAACGTACAAGTGAAGTTTGGCAATTACTTGGTATGGTTAAATCAGAGTTTGGTAAATTTGGCGATTTACTTGATAAGACAAACAAAAAACTTCTTGAAATATCATCAACAATGGAACAAGCTACAAGAAAAACTAGAACTATAGAAAGAAAATTAAAGAAAGTTGAAGCTTTACCAGTTGCAAATGAAGAAGAATTTTATGAAATAGATACTGTTTCTTCTCTTCCAGATACTACAGATAATATAGTTTAATTTAATAATAAACGATGGGGTATAATAATACTCCATCGTTTGTTATTAATGATCAATAATATAAACAATTAGTTTAAAGACACACATTAAAATAAAAGAAACTAATCCTACCCAGAAATATAAAACATTATTAGGATAAATAGAAATTCCATCTGGAATTGTTGAATTTGTTAAAGTTTCTCTTATATCCATGAGTGTACTTTCCTGCTTAGAAAAAGGTGTATTTTCATTGATAGCTTCAAGCATAGAATATGCATCTGTCATATTTTTATACCAATAGCCTATATCATTTTTAGGCTGTTTAAAAAATATTGAGACAACACCTTCTGTCAAATTATGCTCTTTAGCGTAAAAAATAGCAACTTCAAGTTTTTCCTTTGCTGTTTCAATACTAGTAGCATAAGTAGCTTCTCTAATATATTGAACACAGTTTCTATCAAACTCTATACCTCTTTCCAATCGAAGGAGTCCCCAGATACAAAAAACTAGTGCTGATATAAAAGTTAAAGTCTTAAACACTTTTAATATTCTCATTTAACATGCTCCTTATAAATAATATTAAATGTTTATATAAAATGTTTAATTAGCTATTTATATAAGTATATACCTTATAATCTATATTTTCCAGTATATCTTTTTTCTTAGCTTTCAATCTTCTAACCTTATACAAATGCTTTTGATTTGATAGCCAAGCACCAATCTTTTGGTCTTTATACTCTTCTTTACTTCTTGGAATCCTTCCTTTTTCCTTTATGAATTCTTTTAAAAGATTTGACATATCCACATAATGTTCTACTTCTAAATCTTGTTTTGTAATAAAGATTCTAGAGTCAATAGCTTCTAAAGCTTCTTTCCTTTCATTATATAGTTTACCCATTTTATAAAAAGTTTTTTGGTTTGAAAGCCATTTTCCAAGTCTTTCATCACTATATTCTTCATTAGTTTTGGGTAATCTACCTTCACTTAAAATAAAATCATGTAAAAGGCTTAACATATATTTAAAATGTCTCCCATTAATGACTTTTTGATTGATAAGGATTTCAGAATTTATACTTTTTAGAATTTTTTCCCTATTTTTTGAAAGCTTTCCTATACAGTACAATACTTTTTGGTTTGCAAGCCACCTTCCAATCTTTTCACCTCTATAAACTTCAAGTTGCTTTGGAACTCTTTTATTTTCTTTTATAAAAATCTTTAAAAGTTCTGCCATGTACATAAACCGTGCTTCATCAATCATTACAGTCACCTCATTTTTAGAATTTGTTTATCAATACTATTTAAAGCATTAATTTGTTTTATAGTAAGTTTACCTTTTTTATATGCACGTCTTTTAGTACCAATCCAAGTTCCAACATTTCTACCTTTGTATGTTTCTCTTTGCTTAGGTAGCCTATCATATCGCAACTTAAATTCTTTTAAAAGTTTTAGCATAAATTTAAAGTCTCTATCAAAATATTGTTTCTTGCTTGATGTCAAAAGTTTTTTATCTATATTCATAATAAGTTCTGCTCTTTTAGCATCAAGCTTATTATTTTTATAGTTACTTTTGACTTTGGTAAACCATCTACCAAGGTTCTCATTTTTATATTTTTCTTCTTCTTTTGGTGCTCTACCATTTTTTTCTACAAATTCTTTTAAAAGACTTACCATATATTTAAAACGGTATTCATCTTTTAAAAAGGATTCAAAACTTAAAAGATTTTCATCTATATCAGTTATACAGTCAATCTTTCCAAAAGAAAGTTTTCCATTACGATATAAATGTCTTTGAGTTCCAAGCCAAGCCCCAATATTTACACCTTTATATTTTTCTCTGTGCTTTGGTGGTCTTCCATACAAATATAAAAACTCACGCAAAAGCCCTACCTTATACATAAAATTAGCGGAATTATACGAACTTGCCATAATACTTTCATTCCTTTCCAAGATTTAAAATTTTATATCTTTAGCATTATAGTTTAGTAGAGATTATATCATAATTATGTAAAATCATCAATAGAAATTATTTAAAATATAAAATAATATTTAAATTTTCTTAATAAATAAACATATAAATTTATCTTTATTTTTTGTTAAATCAATCTCATTATTTATTTATTTTCTTTACTTTATCACTTTTGTGTGTTAAAATAATAACTGTCAACAAACAATAATATTTTCATAATATATATTAAATTGTAAATAAATATGTTGATTATTAACTTTAAAATAAGGAGATGTTTTTTATGTCTAAAATGAAAGCAATTATTCTTGCCGGTGGTAAAGGAACAAGAATGAAATCAGAATTGCCAAAAGTATTACACAAAGTATATGACAAATGTATTATTGATTATGTATGCGATGCTTGTATGGAAGCTGGTATAAAAGATCAATATGTAATTGTTGGCCATAAGTCTGAACTAGTTATTGATCATTTAAAAGATAGAAATGTTACTTGTTGTCTACAAAAAGAACAACTTGGAACAGGTCATGCAGTTATGCAAGCTGAACAATATATAAATGATGATGACTTAATATTAATTGTAAATGGTGATATGCCACTTATCTCACCTTATACAATAAAATCTTTTATTTCTTTCTTAGAATTAGGTAATTATGATGGAGCTTTAGTATCAGCTGTATTTGATAAAACTCCTGCTTATGGAAGAATTATTCGTGATTCTTATGGAAATCTTGCTAAAATTGTTGAGCAAAAAGATTGTAATGAAGAAGAATTAGCTATTGAAGAAGTAAATATTGGGTTATATTGCTTTAAAGGAAAACATTTAAAAGAATCTTTTAAAAAATTAGATAATAACAATGCACAAAAAGAATATTATATAACTGATATTCCTTATCATATAATAAATGTTGGTGGCAGAGTTGGAGTATATATGATACAAGATCCAGATGAAACACAAGGTATTAATTCTAGATCTGATTTATCAATTGTTACTCGTACTCTACTTACTAATACACGTGAAAAAGCTATGGATAATGGTGTTACTTTAATAGATCCTTCTAGTACATATATTTCACTTAATGCAAAAATAGGTAAAGATACAATAATATATCCTGGTACAAATATTCAAGGTAAAACTACTATAGGTGAAAATTGTGTAATAGGTCCAAATTGTCATATTATTTCTTCAACTATTGGTAATAACTGTATAGTTGAAACTAGTAAAGTAGATTTAAGTTCTATATCTGATAATTGTAAAATTGGTCCATTTGCACATTTACGTCCTAATACAAAAGTTGATGCTAATTGCAAAGTAGGCGCTTTTGTAGAAACTAAAAATTCAAATATTGGTGAAGGAACTAAAGTACCTCATTTAACTTATGTTGGAGATTCTGATATAGGTAAAAATGTAGAAGTTGCTTGTGGAGTAATTACTGCAAATATGAATATCAAATGGGAGAAAAATAGAACTACAATTAAAGATGGTGCTTTCATTGGATGTAACTCTACATTACTTGCCCCTGTTACTATTGAAGAAAATGCAATAGTTGCTGCAGGTTCTGTAATAAATGAAAATGTACCTTCTGATTCACTTGCTATATCTAGACCAAAACAAACAACTAAAGTTGGATATTTAAAAAAATAATTAAATGATATTTTAGAAGAATTATTTAAAATAATTCTTCTTTTTTTGTTATTATGTCTTGTATATTTTTCTTATTTATTATAAAATATAATGTGTATATATAATTGGAGGTTGAAATGATTAACTATATAGATAAATTAAAGGAAAAATGTAATGTTAATGAACAATTTTATAATATAGTTGATGGTTTATTTAAAAAACTTATTAATTTTGGATATATTACGCGTAGAGGACAGAAGAAATTAGAAAGAAAACTATATGAGAATATTGATACAATTTTAATTGGTAATGACTTAAGCATTGATTACAAAACTGGTTACTATGACGCTATACGAAAAGAATTATATATTAAAGATCTAAATAATATAGAATCAGTATATTTAAGAGTATTATATGCATTAACTACAAGTGAAGTAGTCAATAATCATTATAGTGTTGGCTATTCTACTGTTTCTTTATCAAAAGTAAATTATAAAATAGAACATAAAAATTTCGGCCTTAATAGAGCGGTAATTTCAAATTTAGTTTGTAGACTTCTTTATACTGAACCAGTTGCACTTAGTATAATTCCTACATATAGAAATTATGAAAATGATTTCCTTGGCAACAAGATAGCAAGTGACAATGATATATACTTCTTAGAAGGAAAACTATTAAAACAAATTTGTTATATATTTGATTTACATGAAGAAAATTTATATTCTAACTTATTCTCTTCACCAAGAAAATATATTGATAGATTTTTTAGTAAAATGTCTATAGAAACTCAAAATGATATATTAAAATACTTAGATGAAGTTAGTAGAAAATATTCTAACTACAATAAGCTTGTATTTTTAAATAAAAAATTAGATTTAAACTATATAGAGTTTAAAAAGACAATATTAAACTCTGACACATCTAAATTGCAAAAAGAAAAAGAAAGTATTAAACTTGCAATTAGAAATGCTCTTTTACCTCTTATATATAATGATGATGAAGATGTTATAGGTTCTGAATTAGATAATAATATAGATGCTTGTTTATCTGAGCAAATAAATAAATTAGAAGAAGAAATTATAGAAATTGTTTCTTTAATACAAAGTATATTAGTTGAGTATCTAATTTCATCTGAATATAAATATTCGAATATTATGTATGTAATAAAATTAAAAGAATTAAAAAATCTTTTAATTGTTGAAAACGAATTACTGGATGAAAATATATTCAATGCAATAACTTCAAAATTAATGAATAGTTTTGAGTTTACTGCTTCAAATTTAACAGAAAAAATAAAATACAGCATAATAACTGAAATGCTTTCAACTGACAAATATATTAGAATATACAAAAATATTAAATTTAATAAATTAACTGATTTAGATATGTCTGATGATGAAGCAATAATAGTTCTTAGTGTTGATGGTTCATTTTTACAACTTGCAAAAGTGGATTCATTAAATACACCTATGAAAAGTTTAAAAAATAACACTAAATTTATTAATATTGAAAATATGAGCTATTTATTAAACAATCCAGATGTAACTAAGGATACTAAAAATTATGAAGAACTATTTACATTAGTTCACAATAAATTTCCTGAATATTCTAATGTAAGAATTGAAAATATGTTTCTTGCTAATGTATCAAATAATTCTTTCATTATAATAATGCATGATGATACATTCAGTATTTTAAATGTACAAAAAGATAATGATAGCTATAGTCTATCTCCTACTTCATTAAGTGAAAGCTACAATGTATTTAGCTTCAATAATTTATCAAACTTACCTGCATTATATAAAAAGAATGAAACTATTATTCAAAAGGCACTAAATATCTTTACTTTCTTTTCATAAATAATAAATAACCTCTAATCAATATATAGATTAGGGGTTATTTATTATATTCTTTATAACCATAATTAAAACTAATACAATTAATATATAAGTCCAATATTTTGTTAATAATTTATTCATCAATTTAATATAATTTCCTTTATTAGTTATAATATCTATAGTAACTAATATAACAGTAAATATAACAAAAAGAATTATTGGTATAGCAAGTATATTATACTTAAAAGACTCTATTATATTACCATTAAATAAACAAATAGTTGCTCTTGTAAATCCACAAGCAGGACACAAAATACCTAGCCAAGTTTTAAATAAACAAGGCATAGGTATTTTTATAACAAATAATAATATAAAAAATAATAATATAAAGAATAATATTATAATATTTTTTAATCTTTTCATTTTAGTCGCCTAATGGATTTCCATTACCATCAACATTTATACTTCCAGTTAATATTAATATTCCTTCAACTAATCCCCAAATAGATGTAACGCAAGCACCAAATCCACATGTAAGTAAAGTTATAAGTAATTGTGCTACACCTTTTCCTGTATATCCTAAATAAAAATTATGAACACCTAAACTACCTAAAAGAATACCTAGAATACCTGCAGCAACTTTAGATTTTTTTAATACACTAGTAGTTGTATTTTGTGTATTATTGTTTGTATTTTGGCTTGAAGAATCATTAGTATTACTTGTTACTTCCTTAACCACTTCTACTTTTTCTTCTGCAACTTCGGTATTTTTAACAGCTTCACAATCTGGACATAAATCCTTTGTTTCGTCTTCTAATACCTTTCCACAATTTTTACAATACATAATTTTACCCTCCTTGTATTACTATAATATGATTATAACATGATTTTTATAATTTTACAATACATAAATACAATATCATAATGGTAAATTTTAGATTTATTTAATCTCTTTATTTACTACAGAAATAGCAACTCCATCTCCTACATTTAAAACTGTTGACTTAAGTCTTTTATCTTCACTAATTATTCGTATATATTCTCTAAGTCTATTTGTTGCAGTTCTATGTCTATGTTCATTATATCCTGATAAAACTCTACCATGAAAATATACATTATCTGCAATTATTACAGCACCATTTTTGGCAAGCCTAATCGCATTTTCAAGAAAAACTAAATATTGACCTTTAGCTGCATCTATAAATATAACATCAAACTGTTCTTTCTTCTCATCAATAGTTTCTAAATATTTAGTTGCATCTTCATTAACAATTTCTATTTTTTTAGTAAGTTCCATATTCTTAACATTTTCCTTAGCAATGTTATACATATCTTTACTTATCTCTATAGTTTTTATCTTAGAATCTTTACCTTCTAAATATTTAGAAAATTTTATAGCAGAATAACCGACTGCCGTACCAATTTCAAGTATTTTATTTGGTCTTTTTATAGATAATATAACTTCTATTAATTCAAGAGACACATCTTGTAATATAGGTACATGATTTTTAATTGCTTCTTTTTTTATATTATCTAAAATAGCTAATTTTTCTTCATTCATCTACTACATCTCCACTATCTTTTTATATATCTTAATACTTTATCTACCTTTAAATTTTCATATATTATTTTATATAACGTATCTATAGAATTAATTGTTACCTCTTTTTCTTTTAATAACTTATTTATTGAATCAAGTGCAAATAATCCTTCAACTGTTTGAGTATTCATTTGCTTTAGTGCTTCTTCTACTGTATAACCACTTCCTAGATACTTACCAAAAGTAAAATTTCTACTCTTTGAACTCATACATGTAAGTAACAAATCACCTAGTCCTGCATATGAAAAAATAGTATGTGCTTTTCCTCCTAATATTTCAATCATTATTCTCAAATCATTTGCAAGACAAGCTAGGACAGCTGCTTTTGTAGAATCACTTAATTTCTTCCCTTCTAAAAATCCCATAATTATAGCAAAAACATTTTTACTTGCTGCAGCTACCTGTACTCCTTTAATATCTTTTGATATACTTACATTTATTCTCTCATTTTCTAAACATACTTTTAAAGTTATTTGAGCAATATTTGATTCAGATGCAACTATAAGACCAGTTTCATTATTTTTAACTAGGTCAATTGCAAAAGAAGGACCTGATAACATGCATATATTTTCACATCCAGTTTCCTCATATACTACTTCTGATACAAATTTATTAGTATTTTGCTCTATTCCTTTTGTGACTAAGCATAAGACTTGGTCGTCTGTTAAATAATTTACTAATTCCTTACATACCACTCTTACTCCAGCCATAGGTAATGCAAGTACTATTATCTTTGCACCTTCTACACATTCTTTCATATTATCAGTAATTTCTATTCCCTTAGATATCTTTACACCTGGGAAAACATTTATATTTTCTCTTTTTAATTTAACTATATCTACTTCATCTTTAAATTTAGACCACATTGAAACTTTATTATCATTTTCATAAAATACACTTGCAAGTGCAATTCCATAGGCTCCTAAACCTAAAACTGCTATTTTCATATACTTTCTCTCCTCTTATAATTATTATTTTACTATATATAGTTATATTTTTCAATAGAGAAAAATATATAAATTGGTAAAGTTATCCTTTACCAATTTATATATTTATTTTTCTATTAAAGCTATATGTACATCCTCAAGTTGTTGTTTAGAAACAACAGAAGGTGCTCCCATTAACAAGTCTCTAGCTTTTGAATTTTTAGGAAATGCAATAACTTCACGAATATTTGATTCATCAAGTAATAACATAATCATCCTATCAATACCAGGAGCTGCACCAGCATGTGGTGGAGGTCCATATTTAAAAGCATTATATAGACTACCAAATCTATTTTCAACTTCTTCCTTAGTATAACCTGCTATTTCAAAAGCTTTTATCATTATATCAATATCATGATTTCTAACTGCTCCAGAGGCTAATTCATATCCATTACAAACAAGATCAAATTGATGAGCAACTACATCTAAAGGATCTTTATTTAGTAAGCTATCTAATCCACCTATAGGCATTGAAAATGGATTATGTGAAAAGTCAATTTTTCCATCATCATCTAATTCATACATAGGAAAATCTACTATAAAACAAAAATAATATTTATCATTTGGTATAATATTTAGTCTATTTCCAAGTTCAATACGAATTTGACCAGCTATTTTACAAGCATTCATATATTCATCTGCTATAAAGAAGATAGCTTCATTTTCTTTTAGTCCCATTTTATCTTTTAATGATTTTAAAATGTCTTCAGTTATAAATTTTGAAATTGTTCCACTTATTTGATTTTTTTCAGTATATTTAATCCAAGCTAGTCCACCAAGTTCTAACTCTTCTACTGCATATTTTACCATATCGTCAAAAAATCTTCTTGTAGTATCTTTAGCATTTATTTTAATTGCCTTTATTGTTTTGTTTTTAAATACTTTAAATTCACTGTCCTTAAATATATCTGTTACATCTTGTATAATTAATGGATTTCTAAGGTCAGGTTTATCAATTCCATATTTATCCATTGCCTCTTTAAAAGTTATTCTTTCAAAACCTACTACTTCTTTATTTGTATATTTTTTAAATGTAGAACCAACCACTTCTTTTAACACATCTTGTACATCTTTTTCCTCAGCAAATGACATCTCAAAATCTAATTGATAAAATTCTCCTGGTGATCTATCTGCTCTTGGATCTTCATCTCTAAAGCAAGGAGCTATTTGATAATACTTATCAAAACCTGATATCATTAAAAGTTGCTTAAATTGTTGTGGGGCTTGAGGAAGAGCATAAAACTCACCTGGATGTATTCTACTTGGTACAAGAAAATCTCTTGCTCCTTCTGGAGATGAATTAGCAAGAATTGGTGTTTGCACTTCTACAAAACCTAATTCATCCATCTTATCTCTTAAAGTTTTTAAAACTTTTGACCTAAATACGATCTTTTCATGTATTTCATCATTTCTTAAATCTAAAAATCTATATTCAAGCCTTAAGTCTTCTCTTACCTTCCTACTTTCATCAACTTGAAATGGTAAAACAGATGGTGCTTTTCCTAATATTTCAAATTTACTTACAACAATTTCAATTTTACCAGTAGGTATCTTATCATTAATATTAGATCTTTTTGTAACAACTCCTTCTGCAAGTATAGTTGACTCAACATTTACAGACTTTCTAACTTCTTCTTGTATTTTTTCATTATCAAACACAAGTTGTGTTATTCCATAATGATCTTTTAAATCTATAAATATTAAAGAACCTAAATCTCTTATTGTTCTAACAAATCCAGAAAGTCTAACTTCTTTTCCTACATCTTCTTCTCTTAGCTCATTACATTTATGTGTTCTATATTTATTCATTTTATCATCTTCCTTTTTAGTATAAGCAATTACCTGGTGTTCTTGGAAATGGTATTACATCTCTTATATTTTGAATACCTGTAACATACATAAGCATTCTTTCAAAACCAAGTCCAAATCCAGAATGTACACAACTACCATAACGTCTTGTATCTAAATACCATTCATAATCTTTTTTATCAAGGCCTAATTCTTCCATTCTCTTTTCAAGTTTTTCAAGTGAGTCTTCTCTTTGTGAGCCACCTATTATTTCACCTATTCCAGGTACTAACATATCGACAGCTCTAACAGTTTTTCCGTCGTCATTTAACTTCATATAGAAAGCCTTTATTTCCTTTGGATAATCAGTTACAAAAACAGGTTTTTTAAATATTACTTCTGTTAAATATCTTTCATGTTCTGTTTGTAAATCTGTACCCCAATCTACTTTATATTCAAATTTATCATTATGTTCCTTTAAAAGTTCTACAGCCTCTGTATATGTAATTCTTTTAAAATCAGAATTTAATACATGCTTTAATCTTTCAATTAAACCATTATCGATATATTTATTAAAAAATTCAAGCTCAGCAGGACATTCATTAATTACATCTGCAATTATTTGTTTTATCATTTCTTCTGCCATTATCATATCACTTTCAAGATCACAAAATGCCATTTCTGGTTCTACCATCCAAAATTCAGCTGCATGTCTTGTAGTATGTGAATTTTCAGCTCTAAAAGTTGGCCCAAAAGTATACACATTTGAAAAAGCCATTGAAAAAGCTTCAGCAGCAAGTTGACCAGATACTGTAAGTGAAGTTTTTTTACCGAAAAAATCTTCTGAAGGATCCTTTGTAGTATCTTCCATTGTAGTAACTCTAAACATTTCACCAGCACCTTCACAGTCAGATGCAGTAATTATTGGTGTATTTAAATATATAAAACCATGATTATAGAAAAATCTATGTATTGACATAGCAACTACTGATCTTACTCTAAATACAGCAGAAAAAGTATTAGTTCTAGCTCTTAAATGTGCAATTTCTCTTAAAAATTCCATTGAATGTCTTTTATTTTGAAGTGGATAATCAGGAGTAGATTTTCCTGAAACCATAATTTTATTTACTAGAATTTCAAAAGGTTGTTTGGCGGTTGGCGTTACTACTACTTTACCAAATAATATAACACTTGAACCAATATTTAGTGATGCAATCTCATCATAATTTTCAATATTTTCTTTAATAACAACTAATTGAGCAGATTTTAAATAACTTCCATCATTTAACTCAATAAAAGTTATATTTTTTGAATTTCTTATATTTCTTATCCAACCACAAAATAAAAATTCCCTATCTGCCAAATCATCATATGTTGTAAAAACTTCTCTTAATGAGACTCTTTTTCTTAAATCAAAAATTTTTTCTTCATTTTTCATAAAATATTCTCCTTACTTTATATTATTTAATATGTTATTTAGGTCTAATGTTATATTTATTTGTTCACCTGTATCCATATTTTTTAATATTCCTATATTATTTTTAATTTCATCTTCTCCAATTATACATACAAATCTTGCGTTAATTCTATTTGCATATTTTAATTGTGCTTTAAAACTTTTATTTGAAATATCAAAATCTACATTTACTCCATTATTTCTTAAATCAAATATTAAACTTAAATAATTTAAATGTGCTTCTTTATTTAATAAAATAAAATATATATCAACATCATTAGTAGCACTATTTACAAATCCACTTTCTTTAAGAAGCATTACTATTCTATCCATACCAAGTCCAAAACCAACAGCTGGAACATGATTTCCACCTAATGTTTCTACTAAAGTATCATATCTTCCTCCGCCACCAGTGGCTATACCATATTCATTTGAAACATATTCATATACTGTTTTGTTATAATAATCTAATCCTCTAACTATTCTTTTATCTACTACATACGGTATAGATGCCTTATTTAAAGCTTCTTTTAAGTTTTCAAAATCATCACTACACTCTTTACAAAGATTATCTGTTATCATTGGAGCATTATCTAAAATAGATTTACATCTTTCTTCTTTGCAATCAAGCATTCTAAGAGGATTTTTATCAAATCTAATTTTACAAGTATCACACATTTTATCTAAGTTAGGTCTTATATAATCTTTCAATTTCTTTATATATTGAGCTCTACATTCACTACATCCAATTGAATTAATAGACAATGTTATTTTATCTAAAATTCCAAGCTTTTTATACAAATTATACGAAATTAATATACTTTCAACATCTGCTAGATATGAATCACTACCAAATATTTCTACTCCGAATTGTGTAAATTCTCTAAACCTTCCTTTTTGCATCTTTTCATATCTATACATATTACCCATATACCAAAATTTAATTGGTGAAATATATGAATCAAATCCATTTTCAATATATGATCTTACTACCCCTGCTGTAAGCTCTGGCCTTAATGTTATACTTCTTCCACCTTTATCTAAAAAAGTATACATCTCTTTATTTACAACATCAGTTTCTTCTCCAACTCCACGAGAAAATAATTCAGTAGCCTCAAATACTGGTGTTCTAATCTCATTTAAATTATATGCATTTGCTATTTCTCTTATATTTCTTTCTACAAATTGCCAAATCTTTATATCGTCTAAATATATATCTCTAGTACCTTTTTGTTTGGTTACTTTCATAAATACCACCTTGATTGATTATACCATAAATACTAGTCATATGCAACGTAAATTTGCCAATTTGACAAATATTAAAAAAATAACTTAAATAATTAGACTAGAATAAATACTAAAATCTTTGATAGACTTTTAATAAAAAAAGATATACTAAGTATAACACATAGTATATCTTTTTTGATTACTTTCTAATATTTAATTTTGTTATAATATCTCTATATCTTTCAATGTCTTTATTTTCAAGATATTTTAGTAATCTTTTTCTTTTACCAACCATTATTAAAAGACCACGTCTAGAATGATCATCTTTAGCATGAACTTTTAAATGCTCAGTTAATTCATTGATTCTTTCAGTTAAAAGTGCAATTTGTACTTCTGCAGAACCAGTATCATTTTTTCCTCTAGCATAAGTTGATAAAATTTCGCTTTTTCTTTCTTTAGTCATTTCTAATTTCCTCCTTTTTTTCTAACTTGCCTATAGCTAAGATATAACTAGAGGTTTTATACGTCATATCTGAGCAATAGGTGATATATATAAATATGTTCAAAGAACAATATTTAACTATTTTATGTATAAATAAGAGTTAACATGAACTCCATTTATTCTTACTTCAAAATGCAGATGGTTACCAGTTGAAAATCCAGTAGAACCCATTAATGCAATAGTTTCTCCTTGAGATACTTCTTGACCTGCTGTTACTAATAACTTTCTACAATGTGCATACCAAGTTGATATACCATTGCCATGATCTACTTTTACAATATATCCATAAGAACCTGACCATCCAGAATAAGTAACTAAACCATCTTTCCAAGCATATATTGGGTCTCCGCCTTTACCTGCAATATCTGTACCTGTATGAATTGTTCCCCATCTCCAACCATAAGGAGATGAAATATAATGAGATACAGTAGGCCATATACCACCTTGCGATAAAGCGGCATCCGCTATAGCAGCACTTGCCTTCTCAGTAGTTGAAGTACTACCTTTTGACGTTGTAGTATTTTGCTTTATAGGTTTATTTCTATCAATTATATCTTTTAATATTGCATCTGCTTTTTCAACTGTAGTTAGCTCACCAAGTTCACTAACTTTCTCTTCTTTTATTTGCACATTTAACTTTGAAACTTCACTTTTTAAATCTTCAACATATTTATTTGCATCGTCTTGTGCATTAAAAGTCATCTTTTCTTCATTGTTTACTAAAACTTTATATATTACAAACTCGGTTTTAATATTATCTCTTAAATTCGTATATACATTTTGTTGTGATAATAAGCTTTCTCTTATATAACTAGTCTCAAAAGTTGGCTCAGTTTCCAAATATACTTTAACATTTTGATCTATATTTTGTTTTTCAATAACTAAATCATTATATACTTCATCAAATTGTTGTGGACTTGAAAAGTATCCTATAAACTCACCATTAATATATGTCTTAACAGCCGGCTTATAATGATTTAAAACGGTTATCACAACAGCACTACAAATTAGAATAAAAGATAAAATAGTAAAAATTACAAATCTTAATGTACCAAGTCTATTTTTCTTCTCCATTTTAATAAGCACCTTTCTTTACAAGAAATAATACTATTTTCCTGCAATATATGGATATGGATTAACTGGAACACCATTTATTCTTACTTCAAAGTGTAAGTGTGGTCCTGTGACCCAACCTGTAGAACCTACTAATGCAATAGTTTGACCTTGTGTTACTTCTTGACCTGCTGTTACTAATAATTTACTACAATGTGCATACCATGTAGCTAAACCATTACCATGGTCAACTTTTATATAATTACCATAGCTTGATGAATAACCAGCAAAGGTTACAACACCAGTTTTATATGCATAAATCGGATGCCCTGTAGCACCAGAACCTGTAATATCTATACCAGTATGGTAGTCACCTCTATAACCAAATGAAGACGAAATTTGTCTTAAATTAGTAGGCCATACACCACCTTGTGATAAAGCAGTATTAGCAACTTCTGTACTTGCGCCACTATTGTAATATGTATTTTGTGCATAGTTTGTTCTCTTAACAACATTTACTTTAGGAGTTTCAACAGGTTTATTTCTATCAACTATATCTTTTAATATAGAATCTGCTCTTTCAATTGTTGTCATTTCTCCTAATTCTTCAACTTTTTCAAGTTTTACTTCTGTATTTAATTTTGCAACTTCCTTTTTCAAGTTTTCTGCATATTTGTTTGCATCATCTTGAGTATTGAAAGTCATTTTTTCTTCACCATCAACCATAACTTTATATATTGTGTATTCTGTTTTAATCTCAGCTCTTAAATTTGTATATACATTTTGTTCAGCTAAAAGATTACTTCTTATATAACTAGTCTCAAAAGTTGGTTCACTTTCTAAATATACTTTAACGTTTGGATCAATATTTTGTTTTTCAGCAACTAAATCATT
>OBKV01000627.1_pt1 | contig 26938 bp, 9 predicted proteins | sample 1517301 | NCBI WGS metagenome assembly OBKV01 (sample SAMN04571685, study PRJEB22368) | human gut metagenome | biome: human gut; material: stool | host: Homo sapiens | place: Luxembourg | collected 2012-06-29 | reverse complement strand
TAATGTGTCAATAGTTTACAACAATAGAAAGATATATGGATTCATTTACAACAATATTTTACTATCGATTCCTTCAATATTTTATGATACGAGTGATATAGAACTTAAGATTGAACTCAAGAAAGTTATTCAAAATATTAAGAGATATGATTTCATCGATATAAACAAATTAGATATTGCCAAAATTTCAGAACTATATGAAAACGATGGTAAAATAGTAATGGTTAAATACATGAATTCATACATATATATTAATCCAATTGATATAACTATTAAATTCAACAGGAAAGAACTACCGATTTATAAGTTTGATTTTGAACAATACTTATTCAAATTAGCTTCTATAGATTCATATGTTCCGTTTAAAGACAATAAGGTTTTATCATTGAGAGATTTCTTGAATAAGATATTGTTTGTACTCTATTATAAATCGATGATAAAAACTTCTTATGATGTTGACGATATATTAAACGTTATGCAAGATCTTCAAATATTTCACGATGATGAAACTAAAGTGATTATCAACAAATCTAATGAAAGCGTTTCGATACAACAATCAAAAATAAATATACGTGATATAAACAAGGTTAGAAAATATATACGTAAAGATATTGAAGGATCCGTCTTTAGATACATTTCACAAGCATTCACAATAAAATATGATAAGAGTGAAGAAGTGTTACATAAAAAGATTATCACTATATAAATCACTCCATTTATCTTACCTCATTTATCTTACCCCATTTATCTTACCTCATTTAACTTACTCCATTTATCTTACCCCATTTAACTTACTCCATTTATCTTACCTCATTTATCTTACCTCATTTAACTTACCCCATTTATCTTACCTCATTTATCGCATTTAATTCTGCAGTTAATTGATCATTGGCTTTCTTGCTCGAATGATAAATGTAAAAACCAATTCCACCACCAATGATAATAACTATGATAACAATTATGATGATGATCATTGTAAACGATGATGAACTACGCTTACTTGATGCACCTGTTGTTAACCCTGTATCGGTTGTCAGGTCTGAACTGGATTTAGCATTTGAATCTTGTTTTTGAGTGTTTTCATTAGTCTGTCCAACATCTTGATCACTATCTATTCCTTCAGCCTTTCCTTTAGCATCATTGTTATTGTCTGAACTCATACCTCCATTTCCAGTTGTTTTACCTTTTTGAATTGTCGATAAGTCTATGGCCCCCTGTGTATTAGTATCTGTTGTAAACCCTAGTGTGTTCGTTGCAGTTACTTGTGCATTTAAATCTTGACAAGTTTCCATAGTGATATCTATAACTATTTCATTTGATATTAAAGTTTCTGATGTATTCTTCTGTGAGATGGTCGAGTTCTTTATTTTTGTTGTACATGCTGAATTATCGCCACCTATTACCATTTTGTTTAATTGCTCTTGTTTCACTTCAGAGCTTACTAAAATATTTGTCAACACTTTGTTCAATGACTTATTAATGTTCTTATACACCTTTTTAACTTCAGAGATTGTGGTACTGTTTGTATTCATGACTTTCGAAATATATGATTTAGAAATATCATAAGCTCTGTCCGATATATCTTGTGTGGAGTATGAAGCAGATGTTGACTTCATTATATTCTCTGTATTATTTTTCAGTGTTTGATTAATGTTTTGATTCATAGTATTATTGACAATGCTCGTCGAATCAGATATGTTCGTGATATTTGATGTAGTTTTATTTATTGTTTCATTTGTTGTTTTCTTCTTACCTGCAAACAGTCCACCAATAAATCCACCAATAGCTGCGAAAATGAATCCTTCCTTAGTTCCTGTATCCAGTTTATGGTATCTACCGTTTTTTCTATACACGGGGACGAAGCCTTCCTTAGTTCCTGTTAATTGGTATGTGGAGATGAAGCCTTCCTTAGTTCCTGTTAATTGGTATGTGGAGATGAAACCTTCTTTTTCTGCCTTTGCATTAACATCTGTCGTATTATTTGATATTGCGCCTGATTCTGATGATCCTTTTTGTTCTGTAGTTGATTTTGAAGTTTGCAACATTTTTATTGCTTCAGTGATTTTACCAAAGTTTATATCAGATTTTAAATCATTTTTGGCCAAATATTCTGATGACATAGATGCTTCTTCATCCTGATTCATGGTGTAATTATTCTTCAATTCAGTTGCATAGTTAGCTTTATTACTGAATTCATCTATAGCTTGCATAATAGCAGCATTTGTCATTTTCGAAATTTCAGATATCTTTGTTGAATACTTATTAGTGATCTTTGAAATTGCATCATTAGATTGTTCAATTTTACTTCCATCGATTTCAACACAACCACTTATCGTAAGATCATTCGTTTGTATTTGTGCCGCATATGATGACATGTTTGTTTTAATGTTGTTTATAATCGTATTCTTGTTCTCAGTTTGTGAAATCATGTTCATCATTGTTTTATTAACTGTATTGTTGTTCACTAAAGTTTCATCATAAACGTTTGTCGCTTTATATGTCAACATGTTAACCGTATTGTTGTTTGAAACTATAGATGAAATATCTTGAATATTCGATGAGTTAATTGTCTCATTAATATTTTGATTGATATTTTCCTCATTATTTGATATTGATTCTGACTTAGATTTATTCACCTCGTCTACACGCGTTTCATTCAGTGTTTTCATTTCTGGGCAAAAAATAAATACTGAGACATGCTTTTAGACAACTCATAAACAACACAACATACAACCATAGACAATTCATAAACAAGAACAACAACATACAACCATAGACAAATACATAGACAACTCATAGACAACAACAATGATAAGTACATAGATAACTCATAGACAACAACAATGATAACAACAATGATAAGTTCATAGACAACAACAACAATGATAAGTACATAGACAGTTCATAGACAGTTCGTAGACAGTTCGTAGACAACAACATAGATAACTCATAGACAGTTCATAGACAACAACATAGATAACTCATAGACAGTTCGTAGACAACAACATAGATAACTCATAGACAGTTCATAGACAACAACATAGATAACTCATAGACAGTTCATAGACAACAACAATGATAAGTACATAGATAAGTACGTAGACAAACAATGAACAAGAATTCAAGATGTAAAAATAAATTATAAACTTTATTCAGCAAATGGTTCTAACAGTACTGTATTGCTGTATGTATAATCAGTATCAGTAACTGGATCATAATAACTTGTAGTTTTCAATATTCTAAGTATTGAGTATATAATTGTGTTCACTAAATTGATATGATTAAATTCGACCATAAATGGCGTATTATACAATGAAGTAACTAGTGAGTTCTTATAATCGAAACCGATAACATTATTCATATCATTACATTTTGGTGAAATTGAATTAAGAAGTTTTGTGAAGTATTTATTAATCAATGAAGGTGTACAGTTAATATTAATGATGAACATCTGTGATGACTTGTCTGTATAATCTTTATTGAAAGACATATAAGTTTCATTCGCCTTTCTTTCTCCAAATACTACATTATATTTCCAATCATTGATCAAACTAAATACATCTACTCCTTTAATGTTTATATTTTTCAGGAACTTGAATATTTGATCTGTAGATTCATCACTAAATTCTATTGGACCAATGTTTGTTGCAAGTGTTGATAAATACTTTCTCAATACACTAGAGTTATATATGATGTTAGGGAACAAGATTTTGTTATATATGGATGCACATGAGATATTGAATTTGTGGAAATAATTGAATACATACGAAGTGATTATATCTGATTGTTTGAACGAATTATTATAAAACATACTATAATCTTTGAATAATGAATCGAATAATCTTCTCGATTCAATTAAATCGTTTTCATAACTATAGAGATACTTTGGCTCTCCGCGTCGATTATTTGCATAATCATATATGTTTATGAAATTACTAATGATGTCATATTGATTATAACCACCAGTTATGATATTTAATTGTGTTGCAAATCCATAATCAATGTTTGAATCGACGTTTAGCTTACCAAAGTTATTATTGATAACATTGTCGCTGAATGTTTTCAAATCAAAGTATGATACAGTATTATTAGCTTTATTTTTGAACTCATATGACAAATTATTAAATGTCTTTTGTAACGTATTCGTTTCTCCAGGTAGTTTGAATACATATAATGTGTCACCAATATGACCTTCATCATATCTATATCTATCTCTATTTAAGTGTGCAAGATAAATGTTATAATATGCGTGATAAAATATTGATTTACCATTCTTACCATTAACACTGTTGATACCCTGTACATCATGAATAGTGCTATTACTTATATCAGTTCTAATTGAATTAATATAGTATTGTCTATATGGTCGAGAATCGAATATGTATGAGAATATTTCATCATTGAGTGAAATATTGTGTATGGTTCTTTGGATTAATGGTCTGATGTTATATAAACGTATTAGCAATGGGGTCACTGAAACATTATAACAATTATACCTCAGACCATCTGTTTTAATATTCATAGGTTTAAACATTGATATATCTATTTGATTACTAACTTTATCCGTATTCACTTGTTTAAATTCTGGTTGTTTAAAGTCACTATATCTTTGTGGTGCTGATATGTTTAAATTCTTTCGATATCTCTTAATAGTTTCTCGTGGAGCGTCAATTGATGAATAACCACCAACGGTATATTTATCAATGTTTGTGTTTTGTTGAGCTTGTGTGTCATCATTGTCGTCATTGTCGTCATTGTCGTCATTAAAAAGATAGGATCTAAACTTACTATCAAATGTTACAGTTTCATTGTTTTGTAGGTGTTTATATTCTTTTATGATGGTTGAAATGATACCATTAATATTATTATCTTGTGCTTCTACCACAGTTACGTCATATTTATCATAAAGATATATAATATTTTTAATAGCATTATAAGCATGCTCACGAAGAGCATCATTGGCAGTCGATTTACTATGAATGTAAACCATATAACCCATCATCAAGGAATAATCAGTATTTTTAATTACTTCATCAATTTTATTTTCATTGATATTATTTATTTTCTTATCTAGTTCCGTAGTTTTCTTACAATTAATAAGTCTATCTATCACCTGATCTACTGTATTAAGAGCTGGTCCAAAATATTTTCTACATGTATGTATGTAGTTATTTATTATAGGGCGTATATGGTCTTTGGATGATTCATAATAGTCATATATATATGCAGATGCCTTGATTGATGTAGAGGTTATAGTAAAATCGGTGAGATCTTTGCTAAAATATAAATACTTAGACATATTTATTATATCTTCAACATTCATATACCTGTACAATAAAAAGTTGGATACATCTGCTTCAAAATCTTCATTTCTTGGTTCATAATTAGTTAGGAAGTGTGGTATCAAACCGAAGAATGTCATATAATCTACAAATATATTCAATATATCGCATACATTAATATCAAGTGTATTTCCACGATACACTTCATATAATCTGAGATCGCTATCGGCCAATTCAGTAACATTATAATCTATTATATATGAAAAACGTGATTGAATATATTTGATCATCTCATTGAGCTTACTAATTTTCATACACGCGATTCTCTTAGGAAATGCATAATATACTACATCTAGATTAAGACGCATTCCATCCATTGAGGAATCATCATCGTCGTCGGCTCCGTCTTCAATAGCCTTTCCAAGACGTTTAATATGTTCTGATTGGCTATCTGCATTATCGCCAATATTAATCAGTATCTTTCTAGCGAAATAACTATATTTAGTTTTATTTTTAATCAGCGTTAATAATTGAATACGCAATGCTTTAATACCATTCTTATCTGATCCTGGGCTAGTCCATTCAGGATCACATATGTCAAGTGTTTTTAAGTCAGTAATCTTATCTATACTAGCATAATTAATATCACCATAATCAATCTTAGGTCTAGCTTCCATGCGATTTTGATAGAAGAGTATGATACTTTGAATAAATGTATAATCACATTCATCTAATCGGAAAGATGAGTCATTGAGCTTATCAATTATACTATTAATGTAAGGTGTATTATAAAGATATTTAATTTTTCCTGGCATAGTTTCTAATAAAGTCTTTAATGCCTCATTTGAACAATCAGCTATTTTGTTTATATCTGTAATATCATTGAGTGCATCCCATTTAAGATCATTACTCAATTTCACAACATCGTTATCATGTGCTTCATCTAGGTATTCATACCATATACAATTTAACCAAGACATAAATGCCTCACTTTTAATAGACGTAAGCCGACCCTGATTTTTAAGTATACTATAAACAGCTATAACATTATTACGCAAAATTTCTGACATTAAGGGATATTCCTTCACTAATCTATTTATTATCTCATAAACCTTCATATTTGGTAACTTAGAATAAAAATCATACTTATCATCCTTATAAACCTGATCCACTTTAAATCCTCTAATTTCTGCATCATAATTTTTCGCATCGATCGATTTATTCTTAAAGTAGGTATCCAGAGTTGCTTCAGGAATTAGAGCACCAGTGATCTCTAAACCATTTATAGTTTCGACTTTCTTCTTCTTTTCAGCCTCCTCAGCTAATTTCTTCTTTTCAGCCTCCTCAGCTAATTTCTTCTTTTCAGCATCCTCAGCTAATTTCTTCTTTTCAGCATCCTCAGCTAATTTCTTCTTTTCAGCATCCTCTTCTTTCACTTCCTCTTTTTTCGCTTCCTCTTTTTTCGCTTCCTCTTTTTTCGCTTCCTCTTTTTTCGCTTCCTCTTCTTTCACCTCCTCTTTTTTCGCTTCCTCTTTTTTCGCTTCCTCTTCTTTCACCACCGCTTGCTTTACTATAGTCTCCTTCTTAATACGTGGTTTACAGATTGGATTTACATCTAATATTCTTGGACACATCGTGGGTTCTCTCAATCCATATGTTCTATAGATTGCCCTGAATGAAGGATTTATAGATATCATTTTTGCAACGTACAGTATAATATCTTTTGTCTTGGTTGACTTGTTTAAAATATTTTCAGAATCAATCATAAGTTGTTCTACGATTGTTGATATATCTTCAGAGTTTATTATTACAGAGTTAAGTGAAGAACCAGTAGCCTTGATTCGTTTGATCAGTTCATCTAATGTCTTTTTCAATGGTTCATTATCATCGACCGATGATTTACAATGCATAGCCATATGATATTTATTCATGAATGCATACCATAGAGCATTACCAAACGTATTGATATATGGTTGATATGGCTTTTGTGTCTCTGGTTTCTTTGGTGTCTCTGTCTCTGGTTTCTTTGGTATCTCTGGTTTCTTTGGTGTCTCTGGTTTCTTTGATATCTCTGGTTTCTTTGGTATCTCTGTCTCTGGTTTCGTAAACAAATTATAAACATAACATATGCTTTTATACCAACCATCAACATAATTATACACATATTCACCAGTTCCTTTTCCACCAAGATACTCTAAGCATGCATTAATATCCGCAAAATTATTATTTATGAACATCGCTGCAATATCTTTTGTTGATTCATTTATGTTGATTGGAGTAGAACTAGTAGTTAATTTTGAAGAATATTTAGATGTTGCGTATCTTAAATTGGCTTCGATCAGATGAAGTATAATATTCATATCGATTGTACCAGTATACACACTAGGGTTCGTAGTATCATCGTAATCCACTTTCATATTCTTACTAAGTTGCTTTAGTTCATCAATAGCATTATTAACTATGTTTTCAATTCCTTGTGTATCTTTCATCCACTTTTCGTAATATTTATCAAGTCCTTCTTCTACATGATCTTCAGCGAATTTCAATAAACAATACTTGAGCAATATATATATATTATCTTTTCCATGTATACCCTTATTATATATATCATTGATCACCATTAACCCACAACATATATATAATATATCGAACTTATCCCATTTGTCGTCTTTAACTTTAATAAGAACATCGCGGATCAAGGCCAAACAAATTACACAATCATTCCAACCATCTTTTGACTCATGGCCGCCTCCCATGGTTTCGCCATCATCATTCTCTGACGCAGAAATTGGGATAGGTTTTGGTTGTTTTTTCAGACTAGATACGAGCTGTATTGCTTTTGGCTTATTTTCTGTAAACGTTGGCTTAGCTTTCATAGATTTTGACTTATTTTCTGTAAACGTTGGCTTAGCTTTCATAGATTTTGACTTATTTTCTGTAAACGTTGGCTTAGCTTTCTTAATTTGTGCAGAGGTTGAGTTATCATATAGTCTTGACTTAGTTTCTGTTCCATCTGATGATACATATTTATCGTCAACACTTTTACCTACATAATCAATGATATCTTTGATGTATTTGGCGCTTTTATAGAGCGCTGCAGTATAATTATCACGCTCTTTATTCCAGAGTGCACTTAATAATAATTCTTTAAGTCTTGTATTCGACTTTTCATCTTTGAATAGTTTATTGTAAATTTCATCACCCTTTAATTCATTGTTTTCAGCTTCATCAACACGCTTTCTAAATTCGTCTATAGTTTCATAATTTAATCCTGAAAAGAGCTTATCTCCAATATCTATATCACATTCCATAATGTCTGATAATAAATCTGCGACAAATTTCTTAAGTTTATCACTATCTGTGTAACTATAATTTGATTCACCAGATTTAATGACATTGTTTATGTACTTTTGAATAACCTTGTCATCACAATCTGTCATGATATATAGGATATCCATTATCAAATTATAATCATTGTATTTATCAGAAGATTTTATACGTGAAGGAATATTTGCAATGAGATATCCCCACACGTTTCTAGCGATTATACTCTTAGAATTTTCATATATGTTTTTAAATGATGGTTGATTAATCTTGTCTTTAACCATTTTTTCATAGTTTGCGAATTGAGGCTTATTTTTATACTCTGGGAATTTAATGTCGCTAATATATGAGAAGAATATTTTATTAGCCCATTCGAGATGTAAGAAATCATCTGATGTAGATAGTTTATTGGTTGTGTACATATCGGCAAATACCTCTCCAAAGCAATGCGATTTGTCTTTACCACTTATAACTTCGAGACTATCTGCCATGAATCCAATGTATGGTGTATATGTACTTATGTCGTAAAAGAACAGGGTTAATACTTCGATTAATCCATTGATCATAATGCGGACATCATCTTCATACATTAACTTCTTTGAGTACATAAGTTTCAAATTCGACTTTAATATACTGATCATGTATGGAATTGTTGATACGATATTAGCAACTTGAATTTGTGGTAATGATGAATATTCAGCATGTTCTTTATTTGTATCACTCAAAGACCTTGCGATAATATTTTGTGTAACTATATTGTCAGATACTCCTGGTTCATGAATCATGTAATTAATCTTTTGTTCACGTGCTTTATACATTGGTGATCTAATGTATCTTTGTAAATTAGTTTGTGATTGCAACATTGTTAAAAATTTTGATGGCAAACAATAATTAATTGTATCACATTTAGCAATCATATATATAACCCAATCGATCCATTCATATTTAATTTTGTCTACTTTAACACTTGGAGTAATAATATAGATATTTTGATCACCAATTTGAACAGAGTTCTCAACATTAGAATTAGTTATATTTAATCCTTCAACGAATACCGACTCATTGAATGGTGGAATTTGAATTGGTTCCATATTAGGAGGATTCATGTAATCCACATTTATATCCTCTATTTTGATTCTACTTAATTCTTCCAACATATGATTATAATTACTATCATCAGGATCTATTGATAATTTAATGTATGGTTGTTGATCATTATATTTCTCTTCCCTTGTTTTAATTTTTATAGAATCCTTCATAGCATCAGTTATGTTTTTAATAATCTTGTCTGGAAGCCCTGGATATAAAATGAAAGATTGTAACACGTGTTCATAATCAGATATAAATTCAGAGATACATTGATTGTAGTAATCTCCAACGGTTTTACCATCTATGTAACCCCATATTTGTATAATCTTGTCAATATTTTCAAATGAGCCCATTGTAATATTATTCACAACTGTATATGTAGAATTGACTGGATAAGTATTTTCATCCATTACAATCCAAAATCTTGGCATTATGAATTTATGGTTTTCACGTAATCCAATTAATGATTGTTTTAATAGATTTCGATTATATTCGGTGACTGCAGGATGATAAAACAATAAAGATTTATACTTAACATCACCTCTTCTAACATTCTTAATGATATCATAAACAGTCATTTCTCTTAATGTTGCAGGATCTGTTGATAAATCTAGATAAACTGTATCGATGTCTTTGAAATCAATTACAGTATCTTTAACTTTACTTATATCACCGAAGCTTCCAGAGAATAATGCAAATTTCTTCTTGTATGATTCATTGATAATTAATAAAGGTGAAATAACTAGATCCATAAAATCATAGAAATCATCATAGTAATCATTCTTTTCATTATCTATCAAGAATGTTTTCAATGCACTTAATTTATTGTTTGAACTTCCCTTTACTGTTTCATAAGCCTTTCTAAGATATGTTTCTAAATATTTGTTCGATTCAGTAGTTGTGACGAAAACGTTGCTTAATGTTTCTTTGAGTACATTTGCGATTCTATCTGTATTCATGTCCATGATGTTATTACTTTGATATGATGACTCTGTAAATTCTAAAATGTTTTCAGTAGCTTTAGATGTGAAGAGGAAATTAGAGTGAATCTCGTTGAGCAATATATCAATTGATTTACTAAGTTTATTTCCAGAGTTACCATCCGTCATGTTCCAAATTTTATTGAGTACACTTAAACATTGTCTGAGATATTGTTCTGTTAAACCACTAAGTGACACTAATTTATTGGCGAAAATATCATAGATTGGGTATAGAATTGATAACTTACTAAATTTCAATCGCAATCTCATTACATCATCTTTGAGAGTTCTTTCACTTGTTAATGCAAAGTTTCTAATATAGTAATCCATGACGTTTAATGCAGAGAGATAAAATGGAACTGCTTCATCGATGATATCAGAATAATTAGCTGTTTCAACTCTATCGAAATCTAATGGTGAAGCACCTTGTATTTTATTTCCACCATGAAGTGCATTTGAAACTCCTTGAACAATTGGAATATTACCATTATATTTTAATTGCCAGTATGAATCAATATACTCGATGACATTTGAATATAGTGCTTCAATGGCGTATGATGCAATATCACATTCTAAGTTTCTTTCTATAGATAATTCGACACCATATCTATTTGTACTAGTAATCTGAGATTTCAAAAAGTCTTTAATCTGTTTATTATTCTTTATAGCATACATAAATTGTATAACTGGTAATGGCCAATATTTGATATAAAATGGAGTAGTGTATTTGATTTCATTATTTTCGACATAGTGGCCAATCAACTCATCATGTAAACTTCTTGCGATATTGTAAATGAGATTATAGAATTCATCTTTATCACTACCAATGAGCTTATTAATAGTATCCACTTCACTAAACTTCATTATACCATGCATATTATTTAACCTTTCAACATACTTTTCTTTAATGTAATCATCCTGAACATATGGAAGGTAATATTTGCCATCATATAATTTATCTACGCTTATAGAACTATCTTTGTTTACATATCCGATGCCATTGAATGCGTTGACAATTGTAGTTGTTTTATTTTTGATGTAATTGATGAATTTTAATTCCATATCATTTCTATCACAAATTCCATGAAGAGCTTGATAAAGTATTTTTCTAACTGTATCTCTACCGGTGGTTTGTTCTGGTTTTAAAGTTAAGACAAGTCTATCAGTAGTACATTGTTCACATGCGTTGGCAATTATTTCAACAATTTGTGAATATGTCATTAATGTTGAATTAGTTTTATCATCATTTAAATTCAAACCAGTTACTTTAAACAAGTGTCCGATCTTGATAGTATTCAATGTAACTAAATTAATATATTCATCTTCGAATTTCTTCCAATCAAAATCATTTGGAAATATCTTAAGAGTATTATAAATATCTATAATCATTTTGACTTGACCACTAGATCTAAACAATGATTTCAATTTCTTTATAATGATTAAGATGTATTCAAATGAATTATAATTTGTAGAAGTCTTGATTTTCTTAATGGTCTTCTCTATTTTGTCAGATGATTGTGCATACTTGAAATTAAGATATATTTCTTCAATTCTTTTCATGTCACTTTCATTTAAGATTGCCTTTGATTCAGTATTAAGTTTTAATTTCGCGAGTTCCATATCAAGAACTGAATTCATGTAGATCATTGATTCTTGTTTACGATCGATAAGAACATTGTAAATACGCTGAACATTACTACTAGCGCTACCATAACTAAAGAACGTCTCTTGATTTTCATAGATGAAACGCTGCTTCTCCATACTATAGTATTCTTTAATCATTTTATTTCTATCGTTAACATTTTGAATGAATTTATCTAATGAATTCTTAAAATTATATATATCACTCTCAACACGCATAGAATTGATCGAAGTTAAAATTCGACGTATTGCTATTGATAGATTATTGAAGTCATTCAAATTGAGACTTGATGGTTTTAATATCTTTTTAGTATTCATGATCAAATAATCATTGCTACCTCTTGGAGATGATAACATTTTGATTTGAACATCATTAATATTTTTATATGTATCCTCTAGAAGTTTCAACACTGTTTTGAGTTGTTCTAATACACCATTTAATATTTTGAAATCACTACGTTCAATATTGTTGATTATTGTCTTGATCATATCTCTGTAAATACCATTGTAATTTCTCGCACTATAAATACCTGATATATAACATGTTGTTTTTGGATTTCTGATTGCAATTTGTTCTAATTGTTTGACGAGACTATATAGATCAGTTTTGTTGATATATTCTTTAGGCAATTTAATAGTATTTAATTCATTTGTCAATCCTCTATAAAATGTCTCATAACCTTTGTTGAATTTCTTTTGAATATCTATCAAGACCTTTATATAATCTTCAATAGTATTGATTTCATCTCCACCATAAACAATAGTAGATGGTTGAGTGATGTATTTATAAATTATCTTATCAGCAGGTTTGACATATTTTATAGTTGTTTCAGGTTTACATTCATAGATTTCATCAAAGATATCATTGAGTTCTAAACCACCTTGAATCATATTAACTATTCCATCAGTACTACCACCAGTCATTTTACTATTTGGATTCATATTGTTGAATTGCTTGATGATTGGAATATATTCATGAATAACATACGATAGTAATTTATCAGGTGAATTAAACTCTTCCCTATTAAAACTTTCATTCAAAATAGTGGCACATCTGTAAAATTGTCTTGTTGAATTAGATGATAATAAACGATTGATATTTCTTTGATTCAATCTATCGGATAATTCATCGTGAATAATTTCTGCAACTTCATTGAGTAATTTATTGAACCTTGACTTGTTGTTTTCTAAATATGCACATACTTGTTTTTTACGCTGATATGATAATTGCTTAAAATGATTCATGTTGAAAATCATATTAGCAGTAACATTGGCGACTTCTGGATATGATCTTGGAACTAATGAATATTTGCCAGCATAAATACTAAACATTTCTTCATCAGATAAATTATTGGATGATGGACGAGATGGTGAAGTTGATGATCTGTCTCTCATCAAAGAACTTGCGAGAAGCTTGTCCCAAACAGGCGTTAACTTGTTGACTAATCTTAGTGCACCTCTAAATGTTCCTTTAAAATTATGTCCTTTAGCACTAATGACATTGTTAATAATCTGATAATTTGTAACAAGCATTTTCACAATAGATTTAATAGAGCCGCATTTCTCAAGATCAATTTCAATGTTCAAGTACTCATTTTTACCCATCAAAGTTTCTTCTTCAAAGTTGCATTGAATGAAATGTGACAATAGACAGTATTCTGAATGAACGAATCCACATTTATTAAAGTATTTTGTTTTAATGATATCTTCTAAAACATAATCTGGAAAGAGTTCTTCATCTAATCCAACTTTAGTTTTATATTCATCGTAGCACCACTCAAGATATGATTGAATAGGTAAACACAACATTTTAATAAATTGTCGAATAGATTCATCCTTTTCTTCATTGATAACATTCATCAAACATCTCTGTGCATCAACTGTAGATAATTTCGATAGTTCTTCATCAGGAGTATTTTCAATGATACTCTTGATTTCATATGCATTGTATTGACCAAAACATTTCTTTAAGAGTTTATTTAGTTTTACATCTTTAACGTGAAAATCGATTGCTCTACCAAATTTAACTATGGAGTCTTCTGTAACGTTTTTACTCTTGAACATCTTGTCAAAGAGTCTGTTACAAAAATACTTCACAGTTTTTTGGTCTGAGTATCGAGAAAAAACCGAGGCGAAACGTTGTAACACCATTTAACGTCAAAAAATAAATTCGAATTCTTTCATCGAAAATTCATATTTTTATTATTTATTATTGAACCCGACATAGAATGAACTCTTGTTTGATGAATTGTTGAACATCTTTGGAGTATATCCATAACTTCTTTTCGATTGATTAAACTCTTCCTTTCTTTTCTCTCTATTCTGTGTTTCAACTATATCATCATAAACAATACTATAATCATCTAATGGATCACGTGCAAGTCTACCTTCTTTATCAGTCACAATACGTTGACGAATGTTTTCTGATAACTTGTCATAAATATTGTTGTCAACGAATGAATCAATCTCATGAATATCTTTCTCGAGAATTGACTTAACAGATTTATCAAATTGATATCTCTTGAACAATTCATCGATTGTTACTCTAGATGTTTTATCAGGATTTGCAACTACATAATCATCAATGTCTTTAAACTCGTCATAAAACAATGGCATAATTTGACCGTTTTGAACATTGATTCTTTCATCTGATATTAATCTCTTGCGTGTTTCTATTGGTAATTTAGATATTGGAATTTCAGTGACAAGTATTTCATCATTAGACTTATCATCGAATAAACGATTGTTTTGAGTCAATTGTAAATATTTGTCACCAAATTTGTAGACAGTGTTTCGACTGACTATATCATTTTTATAACTCGTATTTACGAATGCAGTAATCGAATTGTTAGGATCATCGTAATAATCTTTGACCGATCCTCGATTATGAACCATGATATGATTATTTGTTTGCAACTGTTCATTAAATCTTTTGTCTCTTTTCATGTTTCTAACCAAATGATTTGAAACTTGTGTTTGATTCAAGATATCATTATCATTGATGAATTCTCTAGTATCTTCATCTTCGTGATGTCTTGAGTATACCGATTCAGCAATTGTCGGATATATATAATCGATGTAATTATTTGTTTTATTCTCACCATATTTATACCTGTCATCACCATCTGTATTATATCTAGTTTCTGCTTCATATTTTTCATCGACTGCATCTATGATTTTACTCGATGAAGGTTTCGTCATTATTCTATCATTGATTATCGTACTAACGTTTTGATGAGCATATCTTTCTTTATTATTCGTCAAACCACTATAGTAAGTATTTGGAGTATTAGATCCTTTTCTTCTACCCTGATTATAGCGATCAAATGGTAATCCTTCACGTTTAAATCTACGATCAGAATCTACTTGTCTTTGCGTACGTTCTTGAATATGTTTATCACGTTGCAAATTATAAGCCGTCATAACTTTCTCACTCTCTGTAGAATAAGGTCTGTCTTGATAATTGTATGCATTTTGTTGAATTATTCTATCGTCAACAATTATTGGATTATCTTCCACAAATGCTCTACCATTGTCTGTATACAAAACTTTATCACCACTGTTGTAATTTCTATAGATATTGGAGTTTGGTTTGTTTGGTGTATTTGTTTCACTCTTTGGCAATGCAGGATTGTATCCATATACAACATCTGATGTATGTTTAACGCCTCTATAATCATTGAATAATCCATTCCATTTACTATCGACTTTATCTCTAGATTTCTTTATCATGTCTTCTTGTAGTTTATTATTCGTATATTCTAAATCTGGATCATTTTGTCGAATGTCGTATAATGCTATGTTACCACTTTGTAGAGGATTCCTGTTTTCATACTTTGTTAATACTCTATTTCTTTTAGTTATGTTATTATCTTTAACATCTTCAATGGCCATGTAATTATAGTTTTCATCAGTACCTTCAAACAACTTTTCATTATAATGCTTTGTAATTGGTGCTATTTTTGCTCTCGATATTTTATCAATGTTGATTTGATTATTGGTTGTCGGTATTGATCGTCTTCTTCGTGAATTATACATTTAATATTTAAAAATAAGCTACCTAAGCAACCATCAACATCTTAATCAACATCTTAATATCACCAGACTTTGGAACAGACTCATCAACATCTTAATCAACATCTTAATCAACATCTTAATCAACATCTTAATCAACATCTTAATATCACCAGACTTTGGAACAGACTCATCAACATCTTAATCAACATCTTAATCAACATCTTAATCAACATCTTAATCAACATCTTAATCAACATCTTAATCAACATCTTAATCAACATCTTAATCAACATCTTAATCAACATCTTAATATCACCAGACTTTGGAATAGACTCATCGTCATATTACATCATGATCGTTTTGTTTTTTAAAGTAAATGAATAATATTGATGTTGTTGAAATATGTAAACGATTTGGAGTAAGTTATCCAAAGAATGTTAATAGAGTTATTGATATTAGAGAAGCACTTAATATTTTCAAGGACAATAAATCTGTTTTCAATCATCTGTTGGATAAGTATAGTGCAATGATGAGTAATAACAAAGAAAGAGAAATCAAGAAATTAAAATCAGATATAAACAACTTGCGAGAAGAAAGTAGAATACATGATGAAAAACGGGGTCAACAAATTAAGATATATGATCAAGAATTAAAAGATCGTGATCAACAAATTAAAATATATGATCAACAAAATAAATTACACAAAGAGCAAATTAATACACGTGATGAAGAACTAAAATATCGTGATCAACAAATTAAAGCATATGAAGAGCAAATTAAAGCACATGACGAAGAACTAAGATATCATGATCAAAGAATCAAAGGTGCTAACAAAATAGTTAATACGAAAAATATGTTGGCATGTTTCTTGATTATAGTCTTGATAATTATATGTGTCGTAATTGCAATGATACCTTTCAACAATCTAAAGGATACAAGAGAAAGTGAAGAATATAAATTTTATGATAAGTATAAATTGCACAAAAGATATGAATCGATATTTTGATCAACTTATTTTTGCAAGCGAGTGACAGATACATCACAACAATATTTCAACAGAGGTTTCAACAATGATTCACAACAATCCATTTAACTATGGTGCAAAAATAAAACTTCAATTTACTCTACATAAATCTTGAATTCATTCTTGTTAGGATACTTGAATGATAACTTGTCACAAAATTCTTTAACATATTCAATGAAAGCAATTCCTAGAACAACTGAGTATTTAGGATCTTGTTTCTTCTCTTCATCACTCCTTAGTCTTCCAATTTCTTTGTACTTCTTGATATATGAATCTGTAGCTTTCTCAAATCTATCATCAATTTCATCAATATGTTTATATGCAAATTCTTTTTCATCGAACTTACCTTGTGTAATTGCATCTTTGAATGATGATCTGAATGATTTCGATGGATTAATAATTCTCATGATATTATTAAATTCATATTCAATTGTTGAACCTGTTGTTAATGACATTGTAACAATAATATCGTAAAGTGCTTTGACAAACAATTCGTTTTGCTTCGTAGTAGCAGTTTCAATAGATTTAATCATTTTATCAAATCCAGCGACAAATTCATTGAAGAGTTCTCTCTTTTCACTATATGTTTCAATCTGTTCATCTGTTGGTGTGTGATCTTCATAGAATTTACAAAATGTATAAATCTGTTTATAATACTTTGTGAATACTTTTAAGATTTCTTTATCATGACGAATGCGTGAATCTTGTTGTTGTTCTTTAGATGTGCCTTTGAAAATTGAATTGAATTTAATCTCTGTTTCATTTGGTTTGTAAGATTTCATAAAATCAATAACTAATTTATCAACACTGTTTTTAGGTTCAAGTTTATTATCTTTTGTAAACTTCTTCATGAATGCTACTAAGATAGTGTTTGTATCATGACCCTTTAATAATTGATCGATAACTTCTTCAAACATATATGAAGGAATAGACTTTAGAATATTCTTCATTGTTTGTGAACGATATTTACTACGTTCTTCACTAGTCATTGATTTAGTATCTTTCTCATTACGTGCGATAAGATATTTATTGTACATTCTACATTTATATTTCTTGAGATCATTCTTGATGCCTTCTGTGATGATTGAAACAATTTTACTTAAACTTTGAATTCTATCATTGCGTTTAACTAATTTGTTCTTTTCAAGGAATTCAACAAATTGATGACCTTCATATGTAGAAGCAATATCTAATAAACCACGTAACTTATAATCAGATACATATTTCTTGAGACCGTCAATGGTGAGATCAGGATGTTCTTCATTCAATTTCTTAAGTTCTTCAAATGCTTTATAATCATGTGTATTCAAAACGAATGAACCACGATGAATCTTACCATCTGACTTAGTGAAATCGAAATGATGACCATTATAATCGCCAACGAGCTTGTTTAAACGGTTCAATAACATAAGTGTTTGATCTACGTTCTTAGCGTTCTTCATTTGTTTCGAGAAAAAAATATCGATATAAAAAAATAAGTTGAGTTAAATGACATCAACACATTTTTCATCGACCATAAATTGAGAATACATCGACCATAAACTATGAATAATAATACATCGACCATAAATTGAGAATACATCGACGAATAATATGATGAAATAATAGCTTTGAATCTTGTCAATGATTATACACAATGAATGAAACCATAGATCTTGTCAACGATTATAAACAATGAATGAAACCATGGATCTTGTCAACGATTATAAACAATGAATGAAACCATGGATCTTGTCAACGATTATAAACAATGAATGAAACCATGGATCTTTTCAACGAATAATAATACATCGACCATAAACTTGAATAATACGTCGACAATAAACCATGAAAAATAAGAAATTGCTCAAACTGGATATAGTGTAATCTTTGAAACACCTGATCCACATTCTGGGTTTTCAGCAAAGTACATTGATGAAACTGGATCGGCGATATAATCTTTGTCAGGTTTGTTCATAGCTCTTACTACAAAGTCACGAGGAGTTTCATATTGAATAAGTCTAATGCTATCTATTTCTCTATTATGTTTGTAATCGAGTCTTGTTGCTGACTTGTAATATCCGTTGACAAATATAGCATCAGCAACTAGTTTATAATGTCTAGTGAGAATACCTGATGTATCGGATAAGTTTAATGCACAATAACATAATTCTTCATATGTTCTTGCAGATGCTTCAAAGATACCATATGTGTCGAATATCTGTGTTGTATCTGTAAGTGTTGTACCATATGGATCTATACGTTCATCAATTAACAATGTTGTATAAATCGGATCATCATTAATTATGTTTGCTTCAACGACAAACTCACCAGGTTTATTTTTATTTTCACTCACATAACAATTCTTAAGATACTTTCCATGAATAATTGTGCTGCGTTGTTCATCTTTCCATTCAGTGATCATATTCTCAATTTGTTCACGTGTAGTATTTGACTTGAAATATATCAGTGCCATAAACTCTGTAGCATTCAAAACATATCCATCAATGAATAATATATCTTCATAATTCTTCATGATTGCATCTATAACATCAACAACATGAATATCATAACCAGAAATATTTTGAAGATTCCAAATTGATTTGATGAAAATATTTGATCGACTATAATTGTTGAATGGAATCTCGCTATCTCTTTCTGCAATAACTGGATCAAGATCATTCGAAATTCTCATCTCCATTGTCTTCCATAAATCATTGAAATAAAATGTTTCTTGTTCATTGGCAAACTTCTTACAGCTTTCTCTAGAGTTATCATATAGATTAATCTTGATGATAGTATTCTTAGAACGTGAACCACCGAACAATTCTTCAAATCTGATAACACCTGTACTTCTATCTAGTCTTTCTTCATCAACAGAACCACCAGATACTTTGTGAATAGCATGTAGTGCTGCCTGTGTTAATGGTTCTGTGACTGCTAAACAAGCCTTCGTACCAACTGGTTCACCTGCATCGACAAGTGTCCACATAAATAGATCGACGAGTTTATCTAAATTTTGTTTCGATAGTTTCTTATTCAACAATTTAATGCGGAAGTAATATTCATGCGTATCAAAATTGGATAAGATATATTGTTGATCTTTAGGAATAGTTGGTGGACAGAATATGTTTCTCATTCTAGTTATTACATCTTCGATTTCATCTTTAGTGCAACCATTTCCACCCCTCATTGTTTTCTTTTCCCCATCTTCTCCATTACTGTCTATGAATTGATCATAGTCTAATCCAGCAGTGAAAGTCGGCTGAACATAATTATCAGTGAATGTCTTTGTTAAATGTCTATAGATTTCCATTCCTTCATTAATTCTATCGTAAAGTTCTAATAATCTATCATCATGATATTTTTCTATGAATTCATTTCTTTGCATATTAATGTCTGGTAACAATAATTTGGTTGAATACCTTGGATTTAAACTAGAGCTATTATAACAGATTGAAACGTTTCGATATGGATTCATGACTCCACCATTATGATCACACCAGTTTGAACCATAAGCAATATCTAGACGACGTGACAGATAACCTTGTTTGGCGACAGTCTTACCTTTAACAAAGATTGGATAACGTTGAACCTCTAATTCGAATAAATATAGTGATGGTGATAGACCTGTACCACGCCTATATCTAGAGTGACCATAGGCTTCAGGATCCAGTGAATTCTTAGCATATGCACATGATGTTCTAAATCCATCAGCAAGAACTGGTTTGACTGCTTCACCATGTATTTCGACATCTTTACTCCTGATAGCTATTTGATAGATTTCTGTTTGTCTATCGTTAATTATATCGATTTCTTCTAAGTTGGAACCTTTATTAGCTTCAAGCAACATCTTTGATAATTCACCTTCTTGTTCTTTAGTGATCTTCTTAATTTCAAATTCTTTGTGCTCTTTATTGGTTTTCTCAATGTTAACAATCTTCTTCCAATTCGTGTCTAATATTTGTTCAACTTTCTTGTTAACCTTTGGATCTTTAATCTCTGCTTCATAACCAATTGAATTACCAAAGTATTTATTAAGATCATATGCTAAGAACATTAAATTATCCATTAAACTGGCTGCAACATGTGTACCATAAACTATTGCAATATATTTGAATAATCTCTGATTTCTTAATCCAATTTTCTCACTAATGATATGCCCGTTTTTAATTTCTATACTATCATCTCTGTAGTTTAAATCATTTGGAATAAATTCTTCGACCTTTTTCACAACATCATATTCAGGTACACATCTGTTGTTAAATATATTGATTTTAACTCCTGGCTTAATTCTTTTCAAACCATAAGGTGTATCTGCAGTCATTTCAAACCATACGGCCGTGTTGCCATTCTTGTATGCTAAAAACTGTGCATAAATACTGTGTAATAATAATGATTCGAAAATAGTGTAATGAGAATATAGACAATAAACTTGAGTTTCATCACCATCGAAATCAGCCATTTCTTTCATACAGTCAGGTAACGGTAATGTAACAACTGTATTATTATCTTTCTTAACTTGATATGAACACCAACTTTCTTCACGAACAGATGGAAATCTAGATTGCATAACTAGATCATTATTCAAAAGTGAAATCGATATTCTATCACCAGGTTTAATAGTGTTGATTCTATCTAATGCAGTTTCTGGAGTGATTTTAATTCTGTTACCATATTCATTGAAGATTCCTAATACTTTAGGTTTTGTTTTATCATCATTATATTTCTGCAGATCATAAATCATCTGTTTAATAATGTTGAGATTCTCTTCAAATACTGGATATGTCATTCCCATTCTATTTGCATAATGAAATGGAATATTAACAGTTCTAATCGATGAATCAACTGCACCTCCTAAAACAGTTCTGCAACTAACATTATGACGAGTACCTATAATACCACCTTTATTGAACATTGTTTCATCTTGTTTACCCTTAATTCTCATCATGAGTGAATTCTGTGGATCAACATGTGTTTTATCTTGTCGATTAATGATACTTAATAATTCATCATTTTTAGAGACTGTAGAATTATTCGTGATTAAAGTATAGTATGCATACATCTTATCATAAACAGTATTAAATTTATCAAGAGTATTATTCTGTTTAAATTCATAAGTGTTTTCTGTAGACATATATATGTTGTATAATCCATTTAACTCAGGAATCATTTCATTGATGATAGCTAAATAATAAGTATTGATGACACTATCTGATGATTCTAAATTTTTGCTTCTCAATTTGTTTGGAACTATAGGTAAATAACTTGTCATAAAATTCTTTGGATGATAATCTTCATAAAATCCAGTTTCATATATCTGTTTGAAATTCTTAAGTGCAACATCAATATATATCCAATTGATTTGATGAAATTCGTTATCATATTGAATTCCAACTCTTAAGTGAGGTTCTGCTGATAATACTTTGAATAACACTATATCATTATTACAACATGGACAACGAATTTTAGCTTCACCATTCTTCGTCATCTTTGTCAATTCATTTTTGATATACTTAAGTCTATGCTCTGGATTAATTAACTTGACCTTATCACTTATATTTTTAATTGGAATGCTTGAACATATTGGACATATACATTGAATGATTTTCTTGAATTCTTGCAAGCATACATTCTTAACTATTGGAAACGGTAATTTAATAACACCATAATGTCCTGGACAATTCATCATATTTTGGTGACAGATATAACATTCAGGGTTAGCTCTGTTCGCACCAAAGTTTGAAGAATCTAGTGAATATATCTTTGATGTAATCTTGTTTTGATCATATAGTATTTCACTCTCTTGACGCAATTCTTCATCACTCTTTAAATATAGTTTGTAACCAGAACGTCCGATAGCAAATGTTTTAATCATTTTACTAAATAAAAATATAAATTAATTTGACGCCTAAAAATAGGGGTAAAAATAATAAAAGTGAGAGACTATTACACGACAAACTTACAACAAACTGCACAAACTATTTTACAACAAACTTACGACAGACTATTTTACAACAAACTTACAACAAAACTGTGACAGACTATTGTGACAGACTATTGTGAAAGATATGTGATGAAATATTTTACGACAAACTTACACAAACTATTTTACAACACATTTACAACAAACTTATGACAGACAGTGACAGACTATTTTACAACACATTTACAACAAACTTACGACAGACAGTGACAGACTATTTTACAACACATTTACAACAAACTTACAACAGACAGTAACAGACTATTTTACAACACATTTACAACAAACTTACAACAAACTATTGTGACAGACTATTGTGAAAGATATGCGATGAAATATTTTACGACAAACTGCACAAACTATTTTACAACACATTTACAACAAACTTATGACAGACAGTGACAGACTATTTTACAACACATTTACAACAAACTTATGACAGACAGTGACAGACTATTGTGTCAAACTATTGCGAAAGATATGTGATGAAATATTTTACGACAAACTTCTTGATTGTGAAGATGTAAAAATAAACTTAACTTGTTTATTCTATTGCTACGTTTAACTTACTCATGAGTGCTTCAAGCATCTTTTCAATTTTTTCAATTCGTTCTGTTAATCTTTGTTCCTTATCTGGTGACATATTATTTAGATAACATTTCTTCTTTGCATCTCTAATTTCATTTCCAGTTACTTTATCAATTCTATCACGAAGGTGTGATAAATCGATTGATTGAATATCGTTGACATCTTGAATGATTGAATCTTCGAACTTACCATGAACAATCTTATGAACATCTTCAGGATCAAGTCCATTAAGTCTCATCTTACAATTATCTGGTAATCTAAATAGCCTCACTTTACCGTAAACACCTATGTCTATGAATGATGAATATTCAGGGTTATCCATAGTGAATGCAACAAGTGATTTCATTAGATCATCTGCATTTATTTTGTATGGAAGAATCAAATGATAAGATAATCCTTTGTGTTGATTTGATTTTACATTCTTTGTGAGAACATAATTATCTTTATCATTAATCTTATAATACTCCATTATCTTTTGAATGAGTCCGTTGACAATTTTATCATCAGTATCTGTGTCATCGATCTTTTCAATGTCCAGATAAATTCTTCTTTCATCATTTTGCAAAACTTCAAATGTACAGTTCGTGCTATCGAATATTTCTTTCGATGCTTCTTCGAGACTATTATATGTATGATAATTCTCTTTAATATTTTCACGGTATGAATACTTGCATGAAATAACTGTAACGCTCTTTTGCATTTAAAATTAGTAAAAAAGTAGCTTTGTTTGGTAAGAGGACACGAGATATAACGCGATACATAACATAGACATACATGAGATTGAACATAGACATACATGAGATTGAACATAGAGTTGACATGAGATTGAACAAGGATTTGAGCATAGACCTACACAAGATTGAACAAGGATTTGAACATAGAGTTGACACGAGACATAACATAGAGTTGACACGAGACATAACATAGACCTACACGAGAATTGAACAAGGGTAACGAGAGATAAAAATAAACAGATTTTATAACTTAAATTTGTTTATGTGATCTTTATATTCAATTAACATATCAGTAATTTGCTTTTCAGTTGAATCGTCTAACATTATCTGTATGAACTTACCTTGTGCATATCTGATGTATAATGTGATCATTTTATATATGTGAATCTTTCTGAAGATATTTAATGCGAATGTATCATCATCAATGAACTTAGCAATATTTCTAATGATATATCTCTTGTTTTCTTCAATCTTTTTGGTGAACCCTTCATGATCATTTCTTATAATCTTCATGAAAGCTCTTGCACATGATCCTCTTCTTTCATACACTGTGAGAACATCTTCGATATAATCTGCAGTTTTGAGAGAGTTCTTCCATTTGAAATATAAAGGATTTGTCTGAACACTTTCACTAATTTCTTTTCCAGTTCTCCAATCAAAGCTACAATGACAATTTGTACAGAACATATGATTACAACCATCATTTTTGTTAATGTAGATACCACATTTTGGACATTGTTTTGATTCCTTCTTCATGAGTTCAAGACTTTCCTCAAATTCTTTACTACATTTATGATTTGGTTCTAGAACTTCATAACATTTCTTACAATAATTGGTACCACAATAACAACACATCAGATGATCATCAACAGTGATTACAATACCTTTTTCACATTTCTCACACTTTGAAAATCTCTCTGCATCTTCTTTACTGATGATGTTAAGATCGTATTGATTCCAGATATAATCAAGAATTAATTGAACAGTTGATGAATTAGGATGTTCTTTAATGAATTCATTGATGCAATGATTGATCATATCTTGAGCTTCAATAGAGAAATCACTGTAGATATGCTCTTGAATAAATTTATAGAACTTATCGTCGTATGAATATGCGAATGCTTCTTTGATATAACTTAAGATATCATTCGCCAATTTTCTATTATATTTTTCATTTTCGACCATAAACTCTATGAACTTCAATTGTGATGCTACTATATCGTTTGAAGTATCGTGATATCTATTGGTTAATAACTTAATTATCCAATCAATATCTCTCATATGTTTATTGTCCATCAAACTCTTTAAGTCGATGAATAATTTGATGAAGAATTTAATGGTCAAACACTGATCTTGACCTGTGATTATATCCCATTTATTTAATGCATCGACACCCATCGGAATATATTTAGTGTAGAATTCAATTCCAGATTCATCATTAATATTTACATCTGTTAAATTCATCGATGAAAAATCAATGACATATACTCTTTTCTTCATTGGTTTCAAACTCGATTTAATCACAGTCTTTAATTCTTTATCCAATTTGACTGATGGATACACTTCATTTAGAACCTTTAATATTCTTTCAGTGATTAAATCTTCAGGTTCTTTTTCATTTTTACTAGTTACCTTCTCTACATAATCTTTAACGATTTCTGAGAAGTCTATTGACGTAAGTCTTGATATAAAGTCAGTGTTATTGACTTCATTCAACACATTTCTCATTTGAATATATTTAGGATTTGCAATTATTTTTGCTCTATACTTATCAATCTTAGGTTTTAACAAAGTTTTCATATCATTTTTATACACCTCATGAATAATAGGTAGAGAATACTTTTTAGCACAATTTGGACATAAGCATTTCTTATTATTATTTGTCTCATTATATGTTTTGATACATTCTGGACATATTGCTATATTACAGTTTTGACAAACGAGTAAGTCCTTCTTTTGTTCATAGCATACTGGACAGTCAATATTATGTTTAGATTGAAACATAGTTGTCAAATAAATAAAAATGAGTTATTGTAAATGAAAAAGTGGGGACGATGCGTGCAATGAACAATGAAACGAACAATGAAACGAACAATGAATGATATATAGAAACGAACAATGAATGATACATAGAATGAACATAGAAATGAGCATAGAAACGAACAATGAAATGAACATAGCATGAATATAGAAATGAATATAGAATGAACATAGAAATGAGCATAGAAACGAACAATGAAATGAACATAGCATGAATATAGAAATGAATATAGAATGAACATAGCATGAATATA
>OBKV01000615.1_pt1 | contig 27248 bp, 20 predicted proteins | sample 1517301 | NCBI WGS metagenome assembly OBKV01 (sample SAMN04571685, study PRJEB22368) | human gut metagenome | biome: human gut; material: stool | host: Homo sapiens | place: Luxembourg | collected 2012-06-29 | reverse complement strand
TATACAAGAAATATCTTGAACTGGCAAAACTTGCTGAAACCATTAACTAAGTATATAAACCAATTAATTTATTTAAACCATGAAAATCAAATTTTTTATCTTAGCAGCCTTATGTATGGCAACTATAAGCATTTACGCTCAAAATTTTAATGGACTTGACATGAATATGGGTAATTTATATCGCTTATCCAATGCCAAGACACGTTCCATCAGCCCTGAAAACTTTACAGGTGAGAAAGGTAAAGGTGGTATGGCTGATCCAATTACAGATAAAGAAAAAATAAATCAAGCTAATGCACATCATGCAGCTAAAACTTTAGGGCAAGGCTGGAAAGTCAATCCTTATGTAAACATTGGCCCTAACGAAACTTTTACTTTAGCAGAAATCGAAGGCCCTGGTTCTATACAACAAATTTGGATGACACCAACAGGTGAATGGAGAAAAACAATTATTCGCTTTTATTGGGATGATGAAAAAGAACCTTCTGTAGAGTGCCCTATAGGTGATTTTTTCTGCAGTGGTTGGGGACTATATTCTCCATTAAGTTCATTAGCAGTTTGTGTACCTGGTAGTGCGTTCAATTGTTATTGGCAAATGCCTTTCCGCAAAAAATGTAAAATTACAATGGAAAACATTGACCCCAATAATGAAATGAGAGTTTATTACCAAATAAACTACACTTTAACAGAAGTTCCTGAGGATGCAGCTTATTTTCATGCACAATTCCGTCGCTCAAATCCTAATATAAATTCTGACCATGTATTGGTTGATGGTATTAAAGGTAAAGGACAATACGTTGGTACATATATTGCTTGGCAAGTGAATAATAACGGTTGGTGGGGTGAAGGTGAAATTAAATTCTTCATGGATGGTGATAAGAAATTTCCGACAATCTGCGGTACTGGTACAGAAGATTACTTTTGCGGATCTTACAACTTTGAAAATAAAACGACGCATCAATATGAAGAATTCACTACTCCTTATGCAGGATTACATCAGATTATTCGCCCAGATGGAGTTTATCGTTCACAACAACGTTTTGGCATGTATCGTTGGCACATACTTGATCCAATCCGTTTTGAAAAGGATTTAAAAGTTACAATTCAAGATCTTGGATGGCGTAACGACGGCCGATATCTCGATCAGAAATCAGACATTTCTTCTGTTGTATTTTGGTATCAAACTGAACCACATGCTAAATTTCCAACATTACCTTCAGTAGACGATCTAGAAATTGTACGACCTTTTTAAAATACTCTGAGAAATATATAATTATTTATCTAAACACTTTGAATCTATGCTAAATTTTTATCAAAAAAGGACTTTGTCCAATACAATTCGACTAATGACAATATTATATATGTTATGCATATGTCAATTAGCTATTGCACAAACCAAAAACTTCCAAGGTGTCGTAAAAGATGCAAAAGGCAACACATTACCAGGAGTTACAATATTGGAAACTGGCACCAGTAATGGAGTTTCAACAAATATTGACGGAATATTTGAGATAAAATTAAGACCTGGCAGTACATTAACAGTAAGTTATATTGGATACATTACTCGCACCATTCCAACTAACGATAAAACTACTTTTTTAAACATCATTCTTGAAGAAGATGTATTTCAGCTTGATGATGTGGTAGTGGTAGGTTATGGTTCCATGAAAAAAGGTGAAGTAACCAGTGCTATTACATCAGTAAAAAAAGACGATTTTCTTGCCGGGATGGTAAAAAGTCCCGAACAACTCCTTCAAGGAAAAGTAGCAGGTCTTCAACTTTCAAATTATACTGGTGATCCTGTATTAGGACTCGAAATGACTATTCGAGGTGTTAATTCATTATCTGGTAATACTAGTCCATTGATCGTTATTGACGGAATTCCAGGTGGTAGTTTAACAGCTATTTCAAGTGAAGACATAGAATCTATAGATGTGCTAAAAGATGGTTCTGCAGCTGCTATTTATGGTACTCGTGGTACAAATGGTGTCATTGTAATTACTACCAATCGTGCTAAAGCGACTAAACTTTCCATGGAGTATAATGGATCTATCTCATTTGAAACATTTGCAAAACATGCTGATATGTTAACAGCCAATGATTATCGTAGATTAACAGATGATCCTGATTTTCCAGGTATTCAAGATGAGGGAACTACCACTGATTGGGTGGACGCTATTAGTCGTACAGCTATCAGCCACAATCATTTTCTTTCTTTGAAAGGTGGTAGCGCTGAATCCAATTACGTAGCTTCCATAGATTATCGCAAACGTGAAGGTGTCATTCGTCATACAGATCGTGAATCTATTACAGCTAAAATAGGTCTAAATCATAATATGTTCAATAATAAATTACGCTTTCAATTCAATATCAATGATAGTTATGTCACCCAACAACGTGCATGGTATGCAGCCTATTTAAATGCTTTATTAGAAAATCCTACCCGCCCTATCTATGATGAAAATGGAAATTATACGGAATATAAAGTAAATCTTAAACCTTATAATCCGGTTGCCATGATTAATGAAGAATATGATGTAGAAGGATACAATCAATTAATGATGAGCGGGAAAATAACTTTATCACCAATTGAAGGTCTTAATCTAAGTGTGATGGGAGCTATGCAACGTTTTGATCGCATGGAGAATAAAAGCAATACATTTAAACATATGACTACTGTGGTAAACGGAGATTATGGTAATGTTTGGAATTGGGCTGATAATACAATGCAAAAGAATTTAGAATTGGTAGGTGATTATACCAAATCATTAGGTTTACACAATCTAGGTGCCATGATAGGTTATAGTTACCAAGATGATGATGCTAAAGGTATATATCAATGGGCAAAAGATTTTCCAACAGATATGTTTGGACCTTGGAATATTGGTTCTATGAATGATATGAAGGATAATAAGGCAGCTATGACCAGTTATAGAAATACTCATAAACTAATTTCATTTTTTGGTCGATTGACTTATAATTACAATGAAAAGTATATGTTTATGGCCAGTTTACGCCGTGAAGGTTCATCACGCTTTGGAGATAACCATAAATGGGGTTGGTTTCCTGCTATATCAGCAGGATGGCGCATTAGCAAAGAGAATTTTATGCAAGATATCCAATGGTTAGATGACTTAAAAGTTCGCATAGGTTATGGCGTTACAGGTAATGAAGTCACATCTAATTTACTATCCATGTATTTGTTAAATTATGGTGGATATGCATATATTAATGGAAAATGGACACAAGGTGCAGGTCCATACCAAAATCCTAATCCCGATTTAAAATGGGAAACGAAGAGTGAGTTAAATTTGGGACTTGATTTTTCATTCCTAAAAAATAGACTTTCTGGTTCTATTGATATTTATCACCGTGAAACTTCAGATCTACTTTCTACCTATGAAGTACCAACTCCACCTTACATTGTATCAAGTATGATGGCAAATGTTGGAAAAATTAGAAATCAAGGCATCGAATTGTTATTAAGTGGTACTCCTATTAAAACACGCGATTTACGTTTTGACATTACAGGAACATTTTCCTATAACAAAAATAAAATCATTTCTTTATCAAATGGACTTTATCAAAAAGATTATTGGTATGAAGGAGCTACCGGTTCACCAATTCAAACCCATACTCACATAGTAAGAGAAGGTGATCCCGTTGGTAATTTCCATGGTTTCCAGACTCATAGTCTTACATCTGATGGTTTATGGATGGTATATGGTACTGATGGTCAACCCAAATTATTGACTGATGCTGATGATGGCGACAAAAAAGTTATTGGTAATGGTATTCCAACAACTTATGGAAGTCTAAATTTAGCATTAAGCTATAAAGGTTTCGACGTATCTGTTATGTTCCGCGGTGCATTCAATTTTCAAGTCTTGAACCGCCAACGTATGCATTGGGAAACAACCTCACGTATTGGAGAAGGCAATCTACCTCGCTCAGTATTGGAAAAACCATTTGGTAGTAATTCATATGTAAAAGGTGCTCCTGCTATGCAAAGTTATTATGTAGAAGATGGTGATTATGTAAAATTGGATAATATAAATGTTGGCTATACATTTAATCTTAAAAAACAAAAAGTCATTCAACGTCTTCGTCTATATGTAGCAGGCAATAATTTACTCACAATGACTGGTTATAAAGGACTAGATCCAGAAGTTAGTATTAAAGGACTTGCTCCTGGTGTTGAAGGATCTGGTGCAGGCGAATTATATCCTACTACACGTCAGTTCACTGTTGGCTTAAATCTTTTATTTTAACCTTAAAAAATTACAGCAATGTTCAAAAAACAATATATTACTGGTGCATTTTTAGCTGTTATCTCTTTATTCAGTTCTTGTACCAATTTGGATGAAGAAATTTTTAGTAGCATCCCTGAAAAAGACTTTTATAAAACTGAATCTGAATTCTTGGCAGCCATGGTTCCCATATATTCCAGTATGCGTACCTTAACAGAACATTCAAACTGGTGGGATTTAGAAGAAACTACCGATGTTTGTGTTACTCCAGTTAAAAATCATGGCTTATGGTATGATGGAGGTATTTATATTCGCTTACACCAACATTCTTGGATGGAAGAAGATGCACATCTAAACAATATATGGAATGCATTATATTCAGGTGTCTCAAGTGCTAATAGAGTTCTTTACCAATTTGAAAATTCAACAATAGAAATGAATGGTAAAGAAAATTATATTGCAGAATTAAAAGTAGCTCGCGCATTTTATTATTACTTACTACTAGAAGCTTTTGGTAATGTTCCCATTATTGATCGATTTGATGTTCCTGATGGTTATTTACCAGCAACAGAGCCACGGTCTAAAGTTTTTGAATTCGTTGAGTCGGAATTAAAAAATAATATCAATAACTTAAGTGAAGATGTCTTAAACACCTATGGACGTTTTAATAAATGGAACGCAAAAATGCTTTTGGCACGTCTATATTTGAATGCTGAAGCATGGATAGGAACTCCCATGTATAATGAATGTGAAAATTTATGCAATGAAATTATTGCTACTAATAAATATAGACTAGACGGAGATTATTCACTCCCATTTTCTACAAATAACGAATTGAGTAATGAAACAATGTTTGTAATTCCATTCGATGAAACCAAATCAGGTGGTCAAATTTATATGTGGGCACGCAAAACTTTACACTATTCTCAAATGCAAACTTTCAACCTCCAAGCCACTTGGCTTGATGGTGGGTGCGTCGGAGTTCCTACTTTCTTTGATAACTATATAGAAGGTGATAAGCGTTTAGAAAAAACATGGCGCATGGGACAACAATATGCACTTGATGGTACTCCATTATGGACAAATGGTTGGTGCGGAGACCCACAAATGCTGCTCAGTTATACCAAAGATGTTACTAATATTAGTGGAGATGCTACCATGTATCAAGGGTATCGTTTTGGCAAATATGAAATCAAAATAGGTGCAACAGGTACTCCTGATAATGATTATGTCATTATGAGATATGCCGAAGTATTAATGATGAAAGCTGAATGTATACTCCGTACAGGAGGTAGCTCACAAGAAGCTGCCGAATTAGTAAATGAAGTACGTAGAAGAAACTTCGATACAACCAATGAATTAACCGGTTCAGAATTAGAAGCTACCACAATTTATAATGGAGTTCCAGTAAAATATGGTCGTTTTCTTCAAGAACTTGGTGTAGAATTTGCATTAGAAGGCTTACGTCGAAGTCAACTTATTCGTTTTGATAATAATTTCACAAAAGGTACTTGGTGGGAACACCAGCCTACTAATGATACAAAACGTAATCTCATGCTAATACCATTTGATCAGCTACAACGTAATTCTAATTTAGTACAAAACCCTAAATAATACTATCATATTTCAAGCGGAATTTGAAAAATGTAAATTCCGCTTGTATTTTCTAACTAAATATATTATTATAAAAATGAGAAAACTTTTTATTATATGTGCCCTCCTATTCTGCCTTGGTACCGCTTCAGCCCAGCAGAAGTTCTCTGTGGCATCTCCCGACGGGAAGCTGAAGCTTGTGCTGGACATAGCACCTGAGAAAGTGGCCTACAGCGTGAAATACGGGAAACAGCAGTTGCTGGAGGACTCAAGGCTGGGATTCGAGTTCGACAGCGGGGAGTTCGGGGCAGGACTCAAGGCGGGAAAGGTACAAAGGAGGAAGATAGACGAGACATACGAGCTGGTAGTAGGAAAGGTCAGTAAGGCAAGAAACCACTGCAATGAGATGATAGTCCCCCTGGTGGAGAAGAACGGGAAGGAGAGAACGGTGAACCTGGCTGTAAGGGCATTCAATGATGGGATAGCATTCAGATACGAATTTCCCAAGCAGAAAGCATGGAATTCATACGTGATGTACGATGAAAGGACACAGTTCAACTTACAAGGAAACCCGATGGCGTTGCTCATGTACCTGCCCGGGTATGTAAATACACACGAAGGGGTATACAGTCATGTAAGATATGACAAGGTCGCAAGGAAGAGGCTGATAGAGATGCCCGCCACATTCGAATTCGACAATGGGGTGGCCCTGGCAATAACAGAGGCGGCAATAAGGGACTACGCGGGAATGTACCTGGTGAAGGAGAAGAGTGGACTGGTGGGAAAGCTCTCGCCAAAACTCGGGCAGGAAAAAATAAAGGTTGAAATAGACAGTTTCCCACACCGTACCCCGTGGCGCGTGATATCCGTTGCAGACCGGGTAGGAGGATTACTGGAGACGAACATACTAACAAGTCTGAACGAACCATGCAGGATTGAAGACACTTCATGGATTAAGCCTTACCGGACCACGTTCACATGGTGGAACGGGAATGTCGTGCCGGACAGCACGTTCTCTCCAGGGAACAATTTCGACACGAACAAGTACTACATTGATTTTGCTGCGCGCAATGGCTTGGATGTACATGGAATCTACGGATATGCGGAAACTCCTTGGTACTATGATGACAACTTCAATTTCGGATGGGCGGGACCCAATGCGGACATCACAAAACCGATACCATGCCTGAACATGCCAAGAATTGTGGAATATGCAAGGAGCAAGGGGGTGGGCATACATCTGTGGGTACACTGGAGACCGCTCTATGACAAGCTGGAGGAGGCATTCACGCTGTATGAGAAATGGGGGGTCAGGGGACTCATGGTGGACTTCATGGACCGCAATGACCAGGAAATGATCCGTATCCAGGAGGAGATACTGGAATGTGCGGCAAGGCACAGGCTCTTCATACAGTTCCACGGATCGAGCAAGCCCTCAGGGCTGGTGAGGACCTATCCGAATGAGTTCACGAGGGAGGGGACGCTCAACTACGAGGTATGCAAGTGGGACACGCTGGTGAATGCGGACCATGACATTGCGATACCCTTCACCAGGATGCTGGCGGGAGCGACGGACTATCACCTGGGAGGGTTCAGGGCACTGCCGCGCTCGGAGTTCAAGATACAGTATGTAAATCCTCATGTAATGAGCACACGCTGCCATATGTTGGCCATGTATGTGGTTTTGGAAAACCATCTCACCTCGTTGTGCGATACGCCAAAGGCTTATGAAGGTCAACCGGGGTTCGAGGTGCTCCGTACCGTGCCGGGAACGTGGGATGAGATAAGAGTTCCGCTGGCAAGGATGAATGAGCATGTCACGGTGGCCCGCAGGAGCGGTTCGGACTGGTGGGTAGGCTCGCTGAACAACGGTACGGAAAAGAATCTGAAATTGAAATTGGACTTCCTTAGTGAGGGGGACTACCAAGCAACGATCTATACCGATGCGGAGGATGTGGACCGGAATCCAAACAATCTGAACAGACTGGTGCGGAAAGTTACAAGGAAGGATATCATTGAACTGAATCTGGCAAGGGATGGAGGAGCGCTATTACATATTACAAAATTATAAAAAATCATGATACGAATACATGTATTATTACTTGCAAGCCTCCTTTCTATATGGGGGCTTACAAGTTGTGAAAATTCGGATACAGATAAAGTAAATAGTTATAATTTAGAAGTTAACCTTTCTCAAAATGAAATTACTGCGATTAATGGTATAATATCTATCAAAGTATCAATAAAAGAATTCGATCAACTAGCTTATTTAGTAATAAATAAAATTAACGATACTAATAATATTTCTGAGAAATATATAAAATCAAATTTATCACCAGAATATATATTTGAATATATTATAAAAAAGGATGATTCTTCTACATTTTATTTTGAATTTATTGCAGTAGATAATAATAATCAGTCATCAGAAATTTCCAAATTGATAGTCAATAAAGGTATCGTCAATTATTCTAGAGAATTAAAATTTTCAAATTTAAAATGTGTATCCCGTATTACTGGTGCTGAAATAAATGGCACAAACGGATTACCTATTGTAGAATTTGAAGTAAATAATCGTACTAATGAATTATACAATGTAGGTGGTACAGATTTAGGTATTGTTTGGGAATTACAACCCGGACATTATGGACTTTTTTTCGGCGATACATTCGGTAGTGACTTTTATCCAAATTTTGTAAATCCAGGACCCAATGGGAGTAACTGGAGAAGTAATGTTTTGCTTTTCTCTGACGATCAAGATCTTTCTGATGGGCTCACCATTAATGGTGCTACTATGGATGAAAGTGGTAAAAATGCTCGTGAAATATGTTATGGAGGTAAAGATGGAAGTGGTAATGGAGATTGGACTTCTATTCCCACAGCAGCCATTCGTGCCAATGGCATAGATTATGTTCATTACATGAATATTCGTAATTGGGCAGGATGGATAACTAACTTTTCAAGTCTTTACAAATCTTCAGACAATGGAATTACTTGGACACGTTGCCAAAATGTAAAATTTGGTTCAACAAGTAATTTTGGTCAAGTAAGCTATTTCAAAAAAGACGGATATATTTATATGGTGGGTACAATTACTGGACGTGACAATAAGCCTCATCTTGCTCGTTTTTTAGAAGAAAATATTGAAAATCAAACAGAATACGAATTTTGGAATGGAAGTGGATGGATTAAAGGAAATGAAACTGCAGCCACTCCATTATTCAATGATATATCTGGAGAACTTTCCATCGCTTATCATCCAGAATTTAAAAAATGGATATTGCTCTATTTCAATAGTACACGCTATGATATCTCATTCCGAACAGCAGATCATATTATAGGGGAATGGAGTAAACCACAAAAACTAGTCGATGGCTGGCAATATTCACAATTGTATGGTTCTTATATTCACCCCATATCACTCAAAGGAAATATACTTTATTTCATTATGTCTATGTGGCTACCATATAATACTTATTTAATGTCTGCTGAACTCAAATGTAATCCATAAAAAGAATTTTGCTAAATCACATTAATAATGGGGCTGTGTCTTTGCAGACACAACCCCATTTATCTTGTATTTATTTTTTTCCTGCCCAATAAACTCCCCCCAATATCAGTATCGCCCCCATCAAAGCAACTATAGTAAGCTGTTCGCCAAGCAGAAAAGCAGAACCTACCAGAGTGAAGAGAGGATTCAGATAAATATAGTTGGAAGCTCTTATCGTTCCCAGCTGTTTTAATACTACGTTCCAGACTACAAAACAAATCAAGGAAGCCAATACACCCAGGAAAAGTAAATTGAACAGAATAGCCGGCTCGAGAAGACGGGCAATGTCGAAATTCCAGGGATGAATCAGAAATGCAGGAAGAATAGTCAATACTCCATAAAAAAATATCTTACGGGTAATGAAAGTTATACCATAACAATTGGACATTTTTCTCATTATCAAGCTATAGAATGCCCAGGAAAAAGCAGCAAGCAAAGTAAGGAAATCACCTAAAGGAGAAATTTTCAATACAAAGCTACCGTTGTAAACCACCAATGCCACACCAACCAACGCCAGTAAAGAACCGCCTATCAATCCACGGGTGGCCTTCTCCTTTTTATAAATCCACAAAGAAAGAATGGTGGTGAGCAACGGAGCCGTACAGACAATAAACGACACATTCGTCGCCAATGTAATCTCCAAAGCTGTATTTTCTGTAAAAAAGTAGAATGAACCGCCTGTCATGCCTCCTAAAAACATCCAAAATTCATCTTTCCAATTGTCGGCAAACAGTTTTCGGGGAGAAATAAGCCAAATGCCCATATAAGCTATCAAGAAACGAAGCAAGAATATTTCCTGCGGAGAAAGACCGTGCCCAATCAATACTTTCGTTGAAATAAAGGTCAGCCCCCAAATACCTACCGTAAGGACGGCAACAAGATGATAAGTATAATTTTTCATTGCGTTCATACACTTCCGACAAGTCGCACAAATATACGTACTTTCTTTTTTCAATACAATGAAACCAACCATAAATAATGTTCAAGGAGGATTTACTAAAACTCGAAGGAAGATTTACTAAAACTCGAAGGAAGATTTACTAAAACGGGAGGAAAGATTTAGTAAATCTTCCTTCGAGTTTTAGTAAATCTTTAAACCCCTTATTAGAAGCCTATTGAACGAACTCTCATTTATCGGCAGAATAATAAACAACAATCTGCCGAATACACAGACAAAAAACACAAAGGATGAAATCTTCCCAGACTTCATCCTTCGCTATATCCTAAAAATCTTTTAGTAAATATCCTATTGAATTAATTTAGCTATTATTTGTATTACAAACAAAAAATTAGTTTTAAAAGCACATCACAAATGTAAGTAATAAAAAGTGAATTATCAAGTCTTTGCCATTGTTTTTTATGTTACTTCGCTACAAATCTGAAAATAAACCCGTAACTTTGCACCGATATTAACCGAATACTAACCGGTTTTAACCATTGAATAAACAATGTTTTCAACAAAATATTAATAAGTACCACTATGGAATACAATTTCAGGGAAATTGAAAAGAAATGGCAGAAAAGGTGGGTGGAAAACAAAACCTACCAAGTGACGGAAGACGAAACGAAGAAAAAATTCTATGTACTGAACATGTTCCCCTACCCCTCCGGTGCGGGATTGCATGTAGGTCATCCGCTGGGATATATTGCTTCGGATATTTACGCCCGCTACAAACGACTGCAAGGTTTCAATGTACTGAATCCCATGGGATATGACGCTTACGGACTTCCAGCAGAACAATATGCCATACAAACGGGACAGCACCCTGCAATTACGACCGTCAACAATATCAACCGATACCGTGAACAGTTGGATAAGATAGGTTTCTCTTTCGACTGGAACCGCGAAATCCGTACCTGCGAACCGGAATATTACCATTGGACCCAATGGGCATTCCAAAAGATGTTCAACAGCTACTACTGCAACGATGAAAAGCAGGCACGTCCCATCCAGGAACTGATTGAAGCATTCAGCCAAACCGGTACCGAAGGAATAAACGTGGCTTGCAGCGAAGAACTGAGTTTCACCGCCGCAGAGTGGAATGCCAAGAGCGAAAAGGAACAACAGGAAATCCTGATGAACTACCGTATAGCCTATCTGGGCGAGACGATGGTAAACTGGTGCCCTCAGCTGGGAACCGTACTTGCCAACGATGAAGTGGTGGACGGCGTAAGCGAACGAGGCGGCTTCCCCGTCATTCAAAAGAAGATGCGTCAATGGTGTCTCCGTGTATCTGCCTATGCACAACGCTTACTGGACGGACTCGATACCATCGACTGGACCGAATCCCTGAAAGAAACCCAAAAGAACTGGATAGGACGCAGCGAAGGCGCTGAAATAGAATTCAAGGTAAAAGACAGCGATTTGGAATTCACTATCTTCACCACCCGTGCAGATACCATGTTCGGCGTCACCTTCATGGTATTGGCTCCCGAAAGCGAACTGGTACAGCAACTTACCACCGACACACAGAAAGATGAAGTAAACGCTTATCTGGAACGCACCAAGAAACGTACCGAACGCGAACGTATTGCCGACCGTAGCGTTACCGGCGTATTCTCCGGAAGCTATGCCATCAATCCCTTTACCGGTGAGGCAGTTCCCATCTGGATAAGCGACTATGTACTTGCCGGATACGGTACGGGTGCCATCATGGCTGTGCCTGCGCACGACAGCCGTGACTATGCTTTTGCCAAGCACTTCGGTCTCGAAATTCGTCCGTTGGTAGAAGGCTGCGATGTAAGCGAAGAGAGCTTCGATGCCAAGGAAGGCATTGTATGCAACTCTCCACGCGAAGGCGTTACTCCCTATTGCGACCTCTCACTGAACGGGCTGACCATCAAGGAAGCGATTGCCGCTACCAAGAAATATGTGAAAGAGCATAACTTGGGACGTGTAAAGGTGAACTTCCGTCTGCGCGATGCCATCTTCTCACGCCAGCGCTATTGGGGCGAGCCGTTCCCGGTTTACTACAAGGACAACATGCCTTACATGATTGACGAGAGCGCCCTGCCCTTGGAACTGCCCGAAGTAGCCAAATTCCTGCCTACCGAAACCGGTGAACCTCCATTGGGACATGCCGCAAAATGGGCTTGGGATACCGTAAACAAATGCGTCGTAGAAAACGAAAAGATAGACAACATCACCGTCTTCCCGCTGGAACTCAACACGATGCCCGGATTTGCCGGTTCAAGCGCCTATTATCTGCGCTACATGGACCCACACAACAACCAGGCACTTGTAGACAAGAAAACGGATGAGTACTGGCACAATGTAGACCTTTACGTAGGCGGTACCGAACATGCCACCGGTCACTTGATATACTCCCGTTTCTGGAATAAGTTCCTGTACGACCTCGGCATTTCCGTAGCCGAAGAACCGTTCCAAAAGCTGGTGAACCAAGGTATGATTCAAGGACGGAGCAACTTCGTCTATCGTTTTTCTCCTTGGAATAAGACTATAAAAGAACCTATAGCAACTAATATCTTCATATCAAAAGATATTGTAGATAGAATGTTATCAAATGAAGGAATACCACCTTATGAATTAAAAGAAATATTTGATAAAAATAATATCAAATATGAACAGAATTGGCTAATTTATCAAGGTATTAATCTTAATTGTAATGAAATTCACGTTGATGTTAATATTGTATCAAATGATATTTTAGACGAAAAATCCTTCAAAAATTGGAGACCAGAATACCAAGATGCTCAGTTTGTACATAACGAAGACGGCAAGTACATCTGCGGATGGGCTGTAGAGAAGATGAGCAAATCCATGTTCAACGTGGTCAATCCCGACATGATTGTCGACAAATACGGTGCCGACACTCTCCGCATGTACGAAATGTTCCTCGGCCCGGTAGAACAATCAAAGCCGTGGGATACAAACGGAATAGACGGTGTGCACCGCTTCATCAAGAAGTTCTGGTCACTGTTCTACGACCGCAACGACAATTATCTGGTAACGGATGAACCTGCCACCAAGGAAGAACTGAAATCCCTCCATAAACTGATTAAGAAAGTGACGGGAGACATCGAGCAATTCTCTTACAACACAAGTATCAGTGCCTTTATGATTTGTGTAAACGAGCTGTTCGGAATGAAATGCAGCAAGAAGGAAATCCTGAACCAGTTTATCATCGTTCTGGCTCCCTTTGCTCCGCATGTATGCGAAGAGTTGTGGGAGACACTGGGCAATGCAGGCTCCGTATGCGATGCCAAGTGGCCGGTATGCAACGAAGAATACCTGGTGGAAGATACGGTCAACTATACGGTTTCCTTCAACGGAAAAGCACGGTTCAACATGGAGTTCCCGGCAGATGCGGCATCGGATGCCATCCAGACTGCTGTATTGGCCGACGAACGTTCTGAAAAATGGATGGAAGGCAAGTCCATCGTCAAAGTAATCGTAGTGCCGAAGAAGATTGTGAACATCGTTGTCAAATAACAGATATGCAAATTACAAAACCAACCAAAGCGGAAGTGACGAGAGAGCTGAAGGATTATATCTTCATCACTCTGGGACTCATCAGCTATGCACTGGGATGGGCGGCATTCCTCATTCCCTATCAGATTACGACCGGAGGTACTACCGGTATCGGTGCCATCATCTATTATGCCACCGGATTTCCCATCCAGTGGTCATACTTCATCATCAATGCCGTACTGATGACTTTTGCCATCAAGATACTCGGACCGAAGTTCAGTATCAAGACTACGTTTGCCATCTTCGGACTCACTTTCTTCTTATGGTTTTTTCAGTTGCTGGTGAACGGTTCGGACGGCGTCCCTCCCCAACTGCTGGGCGAAGGACAAGACTTCATGGCTTGCCTGATAGGTGCGGCAATGTGCGGTGCCGGACTGGGTATCGTGTTCAACTGCAACGGCAGCACGGGAGGTACGGACATCATTGCAGCCATCATCCATAAATACAAGGATGTCACGCTGGGACGCATGATTATGGCTTGCGACTTCATTATCATCAGTTCCTGCTATGTGGTATTCCATGACTGGCGACGCGTGATATTCGGTTTTGTAACTTTGTTTGTCATCGGATTTGTACTGGATTACATAGTCAACAGTGCCCGGCAATCCGTTCAATTCTTTATTTTCTCCAAAGAATATGAAAAGATTGCCGACCGCATCACCAAAGAAACCCATCGCGGTGTAACGGTACTCGACGGTATCGGCTGGTACAGTAAACACAACGTGAAGGTACTGGTCGTCCTTGCCTACAAACGCCAATCGGTAGAAATATTCCGGATGGTGAAAGATATAGACCCGAACGCTTTCATTTCCCAAAGTTCCGTCATCGGTGTATACGGAGAAGGTTTCGACCGGTTGAAAGTGAAATAGGGACTTGTATAAGCCACAAGTATAAGGAGAACATAATATGAGAAAGAAATTTGTATTTGCCACCAACAATTCACACAAACTGGAAGAAGTGACTGCCATTTTGGGAGAGAAGGTCGAACTTCTCAGCATGAAGGATATCAAATGCGATACTGACATTCCGGAAACTGCAGACACACTTGAAGGAAATGCTTTGCTGAAAGCAAGATATATCTTCGATAACTATCATCTGGATTGTTTTGCCGATGATACCGGTTTGGAAGTGGAGGCCCTTGGTGGGGCACCGGGTGTATATTCCGCCCGTTATGCCGGCGATGCACACAATTCGGAAGCAAACATGAAGAAGTTACTGAAAGATATGGAGGGCATCGAGAACCGGAAAGCGCAATTCCGTACCGTATTTGTACTTATCATCGACGGAAAGGAACATCTGTTTGAGGGCATCGTGAAAGGAGAAATTACAAAAAACAGAAAAGGCGCTTCAGGTTTCGGTTATGACCCCATATTCATTCCCGAAGGATATACGCAGACTTTTGCAGAAATGGGGAATGAACTGAAGAATAAAATCAGTCACCGGGCATTGGCCACTAACAAGTTGTGTAAGTTCTTAATGAGATAATGTTTTTAATGTGCTGATATGCTAATGTGCCAATGTGCTAATTGGCTGCGCTGTCACGCCGAAAGGTCATTGGCACATTGGCATATCAGCACATTATAACCCCAGTTGAGCCGATATTTCCAACATCCTCTTAATCGGTTTCACTGCTTTTTCTGCAATCTCAGCATCCACCTTTATTTCCGGTGATTCGTTTTTCAAACAATCATAAAGCTTTTCCAGTGTATTCAGTCGCATGTAACTGCATTCATTGCAGGCACAAGTGCTGTCGTTGGGAGGAGCCGGAATAAATGTTGTCTGCGGGCATTGTTTCTGCATCTCGTGCAGGATACCGCTTTCGGTAGCTACAATGTAGCTCTTTTCGGGATGTGCCACTGCGTACTTCAGCAAAGCTGCCGTAGAGCCTACCACATCAGCCAGTTTCAAGACTGTACTCTTGCATTCGGGATGTGCCAGTACCACCGCATCGGGATGCTGCCGTTTTATTTCAACAATCTTTTCAACCGAGAATTCCTCGTGTACATGGCATGCGCCATCCCATAATAACATATTTCTTCCGGTAATGGAGTTGATATAATTACCCAAGTTCCGGTCCGGGCCAAAGATTATTTTCTCATCTTTGGGGAAGCTTTCCACAATCTGCTTTGCATTGGTAGAAGTTACCACCACATCGGTCACCGCCTTTACGGCAGCCGTTGTGTTCACATAGGATATCACCGTATATCCGGGATGCTCTTTGACAAACTGACTGAATTTGTCTGCCGGACAACTGTCTGCCAACGAACAGCCTGCCGCCATATCGGGCACCAGTACCTTCTTGTCGGGACAAAGCACCTTCGCCGTTTCTCCCATGAAGTGCACACCGCACATCACGATGATGTCTGCCTCCGTCCGGGCCGCCCATTGCGCCAAAGCCAGACTGTCGCCCACGTAATCGGCTATATCTTGTATTTCACCTTTCTGGTAGTAGTGTCCCAGAATGATTGCGTTCTTCTCCTTCTTCAGCTGCTTGATAGCTTCTATAAGATTATCCATAATTATATTTTTTAATTTCTCTTTCTTCTTTAAAAATCCTTTGATAGTAATGATAGGCTGTTAACAGTGTGGACAAATAAATACGATTTTTCTTGCCTATGAAGTTATTAGTATCAAGCTGAATTTTACTCTTATGCTTATAAACCGGGGTTTTTAAGTTTATCCGTTGATAATAAGACTTCTGCTAAACAGCATTAACATGTTGTTAATAATATGCAAAGTTAATAACTTTAGAGTTATAAACCGATGAAACCAGGCTGAAAAATATGTTGAATGAAGCCTGGAAAATTCTCCTTAACTTTTTTGGTTTGTTCGTTTCACTGCTGTAATATACAGACCTTTGAATAATGCAAGGATTATTTTTAAAATTGTTTCCCTATTGTATTGACACCTTTTCAACGGTTATTAACCGGGATATAAACGGAAAAAAGTATCTTTGCAGGGAGATTTAAAAGTATATTGTCATGCGTAAACTGAAGATAACTGAACTGAATCGTATTAGTGTAGAGGAATTTAAGGAAGCCGAAAAACTGCCTTTGGTAGTGGTATTGGATAATATCCGCAGTCTCCATAATATAGGTTCCGTTTTCCGTACTTCGGATGCTTTCCGCATCGAGTGCATTTATCTTTGTGGCATTACAGCTACCCCACCCCATCCGGAGATGCACAAAACAGCTTTGGGAGCGGAATTTACCGTAGATTGGAAATATGTTGATAACTCTGTTGAAGCTGTTGATAACCTAAAATCCGAGGGATACATCGTTTATTCTGTAGAGCAGGCAGAAGGTAGTGTGATGCTGGACGAACTGGTGCTGGACAAGACTAAAAAGTATGCTGTGGTAATGGGAAATGAAGTGAAGGGTGTTCAACAAGAAGTGATTGACCATTCGCACGGTTGCATTGAAATTCCTCAATACGGCACAAAGCATTCGTTGAATGTATCGGTTACGGCGGGTATTGTTATTTGGGATTTATTCAAGAAACTGAGATAATAACAGGGCTGTTAATAAGCTGTCAATATATCGGGTTTGTTGGAGCTATAGATCGAACACGGTGCATCTATAGATCCAATAAACTAGTTCTATATAGGTATGATGAGAGATTTTATGAACAGTGGTTGATTATAAAAATCAACCACTTTATTCATTGTAAATTAATGCTTTATCTCTTACTTTATCCTTTTTGTTAACCATGTATTCAACACATATCGGTTGTATGTGGAAAACTTGCTGTACAGTTGGTGTCTTTTCTTATTTTTTGTATATTTGCTGAATATATATAAATCATATCGATATGAAAAAGATAATATCTTCATGGATAGGCATTTTTGTAGGTTGTACTATTCTGGCAGCAGGTTTTGTTTACTTTATCAATCCTTATAATCTTGTTCCTGGCGGGGTGTATGGAGCCAGTATTGTGCTTCATAATCTGTTCCCTTCTATTCAAGTAGGTACTTTCGGTTATATGTTTGATATTCCTTTGCTTATCATTTCCGTGCTGGTACTGGGAGCAAAATTGGGAGCACGTACTATCGTGGCAGCACTGTTCACTCCGCTTGCCATGAATGTGCTGTCTCTCCTCTCCTATCCTTCTGAAGAAGCGCTCCATCAGTTGGACCCTACACAGTTGTTGGGTGGCAGTCTGAATATGTCCGACCATTTGATGCTGACTTCTGTGATTGGTGCGGTGGTTATCGGTATAGGCTGTGGTATTGTAGTGCGTAGCCGGGCTACTACAGGAGGTACGGATATTGTAGCGATGATATTGCAGAAATATTGCCATATACGTTTTTCAAAGGCGATACTGCTGGTAGATGGTATTGTGGTGGGATTCGGCCTATTGGTTATCGGTTTCGGTATCGGAAATCCGGATGATGCTACACAACCTTCGTGGCATTTGTCTTTCTATTCACTGATAGCTATTTTTGTCACTTCGAGGGTATTGGCCTATGTGATAAATGGGGAGAAGAATGACAAGATACTGTTTGTCATCAGTGATATGCGCCTTACCGCTTTGCACGACTATATTCTTAAAGATTTGGACCGTACAGCCACTTGCATCAAGAGTAGTGGTCTTTATACCAATGTAGACAAGGAAATGCTGTTTCTTGTGGTGAGTTACAAGGAAGTGGTAGGTATCAAGCAGAAGATAAGGGAAGTAGACCCAAAGGCTTTTGTAGTGGTTACCGATGCTTATGATGCATTTGGTGAAGGTTGGAAAGAGCTTCCGATGGCAGGAGAGGTACAACCCGAATAGGTAGTAATAAACAATTGTTCATTCTATTATTAACTGAATATATAGCTTAATATCAATTGTTTAATAACTAATTATTTGTGTTGCTAACATAGTTTTCAACATGGTGTTAACGATAAGTTTTTTGTTTGAATGAACGGTATTGTTGCGAAGTCGATGATGTGGAACTTATGGCATGGTTGCCATAAATTGAGTGCAGGTTGCAAGCATTGTTATGTTTATCGTGGTGATGCCCGGCGAGAGGTGGACAGTTCGGTGGTGGTGCGGACAAAAAACTTTGACCTGCCTTTGCGTAAAAAACGTAACGGAGAATTCAAGATACCATCTGGAACATTTGTCTACACCTGCTTTACTTCCGATTTCTTTGTGGAAGATGCTGACAAATGGCGGGCCGAAGCATGGGAGATGATTCGTTGTCGCAGTGACCTGCATTTTATGATGATTACCAAGCGTATAGACCGTTTTTCTGACTGTCTGCCCGATGATTGGGGAGACGGATATGATAATGTAACCATCTGCTGTACGGTTGAAAACCAGGCTTGCGCCGATTATCGCTTGCCCATCTATAGGAGAGCTCCCATAAAGCATAAGATAATAATCTGTGAACCGCTGCTGGAAAGGATAGATTTAAGTACTTATGCTGTTGGCGAATGGATTGAACAGATAATTGCAGGGGGAGAATCCGGTTACGAAGCCCGCCCTTGTGATTTTGAATGGGTGATGGACCTTCGCAGAATTTGTGTGGAAAATAAAGTGGACTTCTGGTTCAAGCAGACCGGTTCTAAGTTCGTCAAAGACGGAAAGACATATAATGTGAAACGCCAATTTCAACATTCGCAGGCACGCAAGGCGGGAATAAACATCAGTTTATAATTGTCCGCTTTCTACCATCAATATCACTCGTTCGGTCAATGCATCGTCTCCCATAGGGTCGTATTGTTTTTTTAGACTGGCGCCGAAGAGTGCGGCAAAAGTCTGGTAGAAACCGGCTTTGAAAGGGCCCATAAAAGCTTTTACCAGTTCATATCCGGTGGAGTTGGTCTGTCGGTCTACCAGTTTTATTAACAGTTTGCCTTGGGCAAAGGTAAGTTTCTTCATGCGGGGAGTGTATTGCTCCTTCAAGCTTTTCTCTACTGCTTTCATGTGTTTCTGGCGGGCTTTCTCGGTGGGCAGGGTCATCATGTATTCGTAGGTTTCAATGATGGCACGGTTAATCTCCTTGGAGATGGGAAGTACCTTCTTTACGTCACGAATGAGTTTGTAGTACTTGTTCATGTCGCGCTTGTTCTTGAATTTAAGCGGCTTGAAGATGTAGACAGTGGGGAGCTTGACATAAGGGATGGTATCTCCTTCGTAAACGCACATGGGAGTAAGATAGACACTCTTTTGCGCAGCAGACTGTGGTTGCTGCTGTGCAAAACATTTCAGGCTTCCGAGAGAAAGAAACATGATGAGTATTACTATGTTAAGCCTTGCGTTCATGTTGCAAAAGTACACCATTCTGTGTAATGTTGTTGCATCATGTTGATTTTTCCTTGCTCAATTAACTTATTTAAGGTAACTTCGCTTCCCAAAACATGAAAGTGACCTACTATTAATGGAATTACTCAAGATAGGAGTTTTTGTAAGTATGCTGTCAATGACTCCTATGCTTGAAGCTCAAAATATATCCGGCCTTCAGAAAGAACAGCCTTTACTTCTTTTGGAAGAAAATTTGGAACAACTTTCCATCGGGAATGAGGAAGAATACGGTTGGGAAGATGAATTGGAGGAGTTGTCCCGACGTCTGCAAGAGCCTGTCAACCTCAATGCCGCCACTAAACGGCAATTGGAGCAGTTTCCTTTTCTTACGGATATACAGATAGAGAATCTTCTGGCTTATGTCTATATACACGGACAGATGCAGACCATTTATGAATTGCAACTGGTGGAGGAGATGGATAAACGTACCATCGACCTACTGCTGCCCTTTGTCTGTGTGCGGGCAGTGAAAGCGGGTAGGGGGTATCCTGCTTTAAAATCTATACTGAAATACGGGAAACACGAAACATTGGCACGTTTGGATGTACCGTTCTATATCCGTAAAGGATATGAGAAGAATTACCTGGGACCTTCCCTTTACCATTCTTTGCGCTATAATTTTCATTATGGAGATTATCTCCAAATAGGCGTGACGGGAGAGAAGGATGCCGGAGAACCCTTCTTTGCCCTGCACAACAGAAAAGGCTATGATTACTATTCTTTCTATTTTCTGATAAAGAATCTGGGGCGGCTGAAGGCTTTGGCATTGGGCAATTACCGTCTGAGCTTCGGGCAGGGACTGGTACTTAGTACGGATTTTCGTTTAGGAAAAACATTCTCTATGTCTACAACAGAATATCGTACCGGAGGCATCCGTAAGCATAGTTCTACCGATGAGTACAATTATTTCCGGGGAGTGGCGGCAACGGTGGGAGTATTGCCTTACTTGGATATTTCGGCTTTCTATTCGCATCGCTCCATGGACGGTGTGGTGGAGGATGGCGAGATAACTTCCATTTACAAGACGGGATTGCATCGCACGCAGAAGGAGGCAGATAAAATGAATGCCTTTGCCTTGCAGGTGATAGGTGGAAACATGACCTATGAAAAGAACTCTCTGAAGGTGGGAGTGACGGGGATTTACTATTTTTTCAACCATCCTTACAAGCCTCGGTTGAACAAGTATGCAAAGTACAATCTTCATGGAAGTGATTTCTATAATGTGGGCATGGATTATAGGTATCGTCTGGGCCGTTTTGTCTGGGTGGGGGAAGCGGCAACCGGCAGTAAAGGCTATGCGTTGCTGAACCGGCTGAAGTATAATCTTTCTTCCGATTATCATCTGCTACTTGTTCACCGGTATTATTCATATGATTATTGGACTTTGTTTGGGCGTTCCTTTGGCGAAAGCAGTATGCCGCAGAATGAGAACGGATGGTATCTGGCAGCAGAGGCCACACCTTTCGCCCGGTGGAAGTTTTTCACTTCACTGGATGTGTTTTCTTTTCCTTGGTGGAAATACCGTATAAGTAAGCCCTCAAAGGGAGTGGATGTCATGTTTCAGGTTACTTATACTCCTCGAAAGAGCCTTTCGATGTATTTTAATTATCGGTACAAACAGAAAGAAAGAGACGTGACGGGTACAAGCGGTGCAGTTATCGAACCTATTTATCACCATAAACTCCGTTATCGGCTGACCTATATGCCGGGAAGATATATCTTTCGTACTACAATAGATTATAACCACTTCCGTCAGCAGGATGGGAAAGGGTATCGCTTTGATAGACGGCAAGGTTATCAGTGTACTCAACTTTGCTCGTACACTTTCCCCTTCCCTCTGTCAGTTTCCGTGCAGGGAACCTGGTTTCATACGGACGATTACGATTCGCGTGTTTACGCCTCCGAGCGTGGATTGTTATATACTTTCTATACCCCTTCCTTCTATGGCAAAGGGTTCCGTTACTCCGCTCATCTGCGATATGATTTGAGTAAGAACTTCATGTTTCTTGCCAAATTCGGACAGACGGTTTATCAGGATAGGGAGACGATTGGTTCGGGCAATGATGAGATACCGGGAAATAGGAAAGCGGACTTGCAGATGCAACTGCGTATCAAGTTTTAGAGGAATGATTGATAGCTTTTTTATTTCTTTCTTTATCTTTGTCCGTATGATAATCCAAGGATGAACTCTGGAGTGCTAAGATTAGTAGATACTCGGAGTATTAAATAGTAAATAGTAAATCGTCAAATAGTAAATAGTATGACTGTCATTTATCCATCCCCCATATTCGGTCCCGTTCATTCCCGCCGTCTGGGAGTATCTTTGGGAATAAATTTATTGCCGGCAGACGGCAAAGTATGCACCTTCGACTGTATTTACTGTGAATGTGGTTTCAATGCCGACCATCGTCCCAAACAGCCGTTGCCTACGCGCGAAGAAGTCCGTTCGGCCCTTGAAGCCCGTCTGCGGGACATGCAGCAAAACGGACCTACACCGGATGTACTGACTTTTGCCGGTAATGGAGAACCGACGGCACATCCCCGTTTCCCTGAAATCATAGAAGATACACTTGCCTTGCGCGACAAGTATTTTCCGAATGCAAAGGTGAGCGTACTGAGCAATTCTACCTTTATTCATCGTCCTGCCGTATTCGAGGCTTTGAACAAGATTGACAACAACATCCTTAAACTGGATACGGTGGATGAAGAGTATATCCGTGTACTTGACCGTCCTACCGGACATTACTCCATCCGGGAGATTATAGAAGGGATGAAAGCGTTCAAAGGGAACTGCATTATCCAGACCATGTTTCTCAAAGGAAGTTATAAAGGACAAGATATGGATAATACATCCGATAAATTTGTTCTTCCCTGGCTGGAAGCTGTCAAGGAGATTGCTCCCCGCCAAGTGATGATTTATACCATCGACCGCGAAACGCCCGACCATGATTTGCAGAAGGCCACCCGCGAGGAACTGGATCGCATTGCGGAACGGATACGGGAAACGGGTATATCGGTAAGTGTTTCTTATTAATAATATATTTATGAAATCAATAGCAATTAAAGATTTAAGCGAGAACTTCTTCGAAGTGATAGGCAAAGAGTGGATGCTGGTTACGGCAGGCAGTAAAGAACATTTCAACACCATGACTGCCAGTTGGGGAGGTATTGGCTGGCTTTGGAACAAGCCGGTGGTGTTTGTCTTTATTCGTTCCGAGCGCTATACGTATGAGTTTATGGAGGAGAACGAATATTTCACCCTTTCTTTTTTAGGAAAGGAAAACCGGAGCATTTACAACCTTTGTGGCAGTAAATCGGGTAGGGAAGTGGATAAGATAAAGGAAACTGGTCTGAATCCTATCGTTACCGAGCGGGGAAACATTCTCTTTGAGCAGGACCGCCTGGGATTGGAGTGCCGCAAGCTTTTCATTACCGATATGAAAGAAGAACTCTTTCTCGACCATTCCGTCTACGAGCGTTGGTATGGCGGTGACCACGGTGGATTGCACCGGGTTTATGTAGCCGAGATTGTAGATGCCTGGGTAAAGGAATAGCTCCTTTACCACAGTTTCAAGTCATATTCGGCTTCCACCTTCTCTTCTATTTCATCCGGAAGGGCGGGGAAGAAGTCGATACCTGTAATACGTTCCACTTCGTCCACTGTATTGACGTAGCTGTCCAACGGATGATTGCCTGATGCATTCTTATAAATGAAGCCGATGGCTTTGGGGGGATTGCTGTCTGCACACAGAACGACCTTGAAGAATGCTTCGGGCACTGTAATTTTGTGCTTCTTACCAATGGTGCGGTGACGTTGGTCATAGAGAATAGGACCGCATACAATGTATATCTTGCCTTCTTCTTGTGCCCAACGGCGGCATGACTCTTCCAGTTCTTTCCAGTCGCCACGGTTTAGATTGTGGTTCTGCGGGCAAATGTTTGTCGTGTAGAAGCTCTCTTGCATGGCTTTCCAGTGCCAGCGGTTGTCACCGGCCGGACACATATGTCCGCGGTCCATGCCGGCTCCTTTGTAGTCATCGGTGGTTACTGCCTCGTGCTCAGGCAGGTCGGGGTCGGGCAGGAACTTGTCTGTACGGCTTTCACGCTCCACCAGTTTTTCGGGAGTGAGTTCCCAGGCTACCCAGTTGGGTATCTTTAAATCTTTGTTGTAGGATACTGTGTAGCCTTTCCGCTGGAGAATCTGTTCGGAGACGTTCTTCAGCTTTGCCGGTATTTCAAGGCGTGTGCCTGCCGTGAGTTCTATTTTGGCAGGCGTAGAACTCTTTTGCCTGGCATCCGAAAGTATCTTTGCAACGGGTTCATAGGCAAGGCAGACCGCACATATAAACAATATAAGATAATAGACGCCTTGCGATTGTTTCTTTTTTTTTCGTGCCATGCCGGGATTAGTGTTGGATAATCATTTTGGCCCTTTCCAGTGCCACATTTATGTTCGGACAGATATTTTCTTCGCCCAACAGCTCATAGAAGCCCGATTTTTCCAGTACCTTATGTACCTTTTCATTGACACCGGAGAGCACAATGGTTATTTTTTCCTTTTGGGACATCTCACAAAGGCTTGTCAAGTTGTGGATACCGGTAGAATCGATGAACGGAACTTTACGCATGCGGATGATGCGCACTTTGGGGCGGTCGCCCAGCCGCGCCATGATTTCTTCGAATTTGGTGGCGATGCCGAAGAAGTAAGGACCGTTTATTTCATATACTTCCACATCCTCGGGGATTATCAGGTGCTCGTCATTGCTTGCAATGTCCGATTCTGCATTCGGGTCTATTTCATCTTTGATGACGGATATTTCGGTAGTCTCCATGACGCGGCGCATAAACAGCACGCAGGCAATCACCAGACCTACTTCAATGGCAATAGTCAGGTCGAAGATGACGGTCAGGAAGAAAGTAATCAGCAGTACCGTGACATCCGATTTAGGATTCTTCAATAATGCCTTGAACGTACGCCAACCACTCATGTTATAGGATACTATGACCAGTACACCCGCCAGGCAAGCCATTGGGATATACTGTGCCAGCGGCATGAGGAACAGTAGGATAAGCAGCAATACCACTGCATGCACCATGCCTGCTACGGGAGTTTTTCCTCCGTTGTTGATGTTTGCCATGGTACGCGCGATGGCTCCGGTGGCAGGGATACCGCCAAACAGCGGGGTAGCCATGTTGGCAACACCTTGTGCTATCAGTTCCGTGTTGGAATCGTGTTTGTCGCCTATCACACCATCGGCCACGGTGGCAGACAGCAAAGATTCGATGGCACCCAGTACAGCGATTGTAATGGCTACGGGGAACAAGTTCTTTATCGCTTCCCAATCCAGGGCAGGCATCACGGCATCCGGCAGTTCGGCACGGATGCTGAAACGGTCGCCGATGGTATCGATACAATCAATGCCTCCATATACTTTCATCAGCCAGACTGCCACTGTCACCACGATGATGGCAATAAGTGACCCCGGAATCTTCTTCGAGAACCGCGGTGTAATGGCAATGATGAAGATGCTGACAATACTTACAATCGTGTTCCACCAGTTTACGGTATCGAAATGTCGGAAATAAATCATCCATTTTCCTACAAAGTCTCCCGGAACTTTCTCTCCTCCGAACGTCAGCCCGAAAATGTCGGCAATCTGCGTAGTGAAGATGGTGACGGCAATACCGCTTGTAAAACCTACGATGATGGGATAGGGGATAAACTTAATGACAGCTCCCAGCTTGAACACTCCCAGCAGGATGAGCAGTACGCCTGCCATCAGTGTGGCGACAATAAGCCCCGATTCACCGTATTGCTGGATGATGCCATAGATAATGACGATGAACGCACCGGTCGGTCCTCCAATCTGTACCTTGCTCCCACCCATCAGGGAGATGATGAAACCGGCTATGATAGCCGTAATGATACCTTTCTCCGGTGATACGCCGGAGGCGATACCGAATGCAATGGCAAGCGGGAGGGCAACGATACCTACAATGATACCTGCCATCAGGTCTGCCATGAACAGTTCTTTAGAGTAATTTTTTAAAGCCGTGTATAGCTTTGGTCTGAATCCGAACGCTTTCATTATAATCTACTTTTTTATACGTTTTTTTATACAGAATGTAATGTATATATTGCAAATTGCCTGCAAAAGTAGATAAAATAATGGATATTAGTGAACACAACTGTGATGTATTTTGTTTTCCTTATCAGATATGTGCTATTAATTATGTCTGAAATACCTCTTCGGGTTATCGGTGAAGATAGATTCTTTCTATAAGACGATAAATAAATCCGATGGGGAAGAGGTGTGATTATTCCAAATTAAATTCGTAATTTTGTGTTGTTTATAAACAGTACGAACGACATTTATACGTAATTATATTAACTAATAAAAAAAGAGACTATGGCTAAAAGTGTTAAAGGAACTCAGACTGAGAAGAATCTGCTGACTTCATTCGCTGGTGAATCACAAGCAAGAATGCGTTACACTTATTTTGCAAGTGTAGCCAAGAAAGAAGGTTACGAACAAATCGCCGCTATTTTCACAGAAACGGCTGACCAGGAAAAGGAACACGCTAAACGTATGTTCAAGTGGCTGGAAGGCGGTATGGTGGAAATCACCGCTTCTTATCCTGCAGGTGTTATCGGCACTACCCTGGAAAATCTTCAGGAAGCTGCTGCCGGCGAACACGAAGAATGGTCATTGGATTATCCTAAGTTTGCTGATATTGCAGACGAAGAAGGTTTCCCCGAAATCGCTCTTATGTACCGTAACATCGCCATTGCCGAAAAGGGACACGAAGAACGTTATCGCGCTTTTATCCAGAATATAGAGACTGCCAGCGTATTTGCCAAGGAAGGCGAAGTAGTATGGCAGTGCCGCAACTGTGGTTTCATCTACACCGGTAAGGAAGCTCCTCAGGTATGCCCGGCTTGCTTGCATCCGCAGGCTTATTTCGAAGTAAAGAAGTCAAACTATTGATGATAATTTCCTCATAGAGAGAACAAAGGTAAGTATTCGATAAACTCCCTCGTATATTGGGTAACGTATGTTCATAATGTCGT